>Ga0123342_1001294_pt1 | contig 42001 bp, 18 predicted proteins | sample Turbeawhitnodule_FD_89960 | JGI IMG/M metagenome (GOLD analysis project Ga0123342, IMG submission 89960) | Root nodule microbial communities of legume samples collected from Mexico - Turtle bean Mexico white nodule | ecosystem: Host-associated > Plants > Roots > Nodule | place: Mexico: Nepantla...
ATAGACTCCTCGTCCCCCATTTTTTAATTTTTTTTTAAACCATCCCATTTTGTAAAAAAAAAAAAAAAAAAAAGACCCCATGATAGTCACAAAACCATAAGTCTCTTTAGTTGGTAATGGCGGATGAGCTATCTGCAAACAAATCTTTAAGTCTCGTTATTTGATAGTTATATGTAATAAATGTTATTAAATGCGTACTTTAACTTGAGTATGATAAACTTATTTATAGAATCAAGTCGGACCTAAGAGGTATTGGACCCGATTAACACGAATACCACTTTTGAATCTTCGTATTAGTTTGACATATGATACTTAATTTAGTGATTATGTGAAAGTATTTTTGAGGATCGAGATATATTCAACCATATGGTAAGACACTTTTTTTTTTATCTTGAGTGTGACTAGACATATTTCGATAATGTAATACAATACACATTCAAAATGTAATGTAAGAAATAATATACAATTTTTATTATTATCATTATTTTAAATTAAGGTTGTTGACATTATTTTTATTTTTATTTAATTAAAAGTACATATTAATTTTATTTAAGTGAAGATAAATTATTCTCAAGAAAATTTAACTTTCAAAAAATACATTTTTTTCAAACTTTCATAATACAAACTTATAGAAAACAAATCAATATTATTAGTTTAATTTAATACAAAAAATTATATTTCTCTACTGATCAAACTTAATGAACAGAAAAAAAACACACCTAATCTTAAAGAAAGAGAGTTACATTCAAATGTATAGTATAATAATAATAATTACCAACATTCTTAAAGTAAATTTAGGATCAAATTAACTTGATGTATTTTTCTTCCCCAACTTCACGATGTGATTTGACCGTGAAAGTAAAAAAAAAGTAAAAAAAGTTAAGCCGTTGAAAAAATGTAAAAAACTTTTATTATTCAAAAATATATTTTAATTTTTTTTATATATTTTTTTTCAATTTTTTTAATTCTCTATTTAATTTAAAGTATATTATATCCACTTAAACAAATTGCTCTTATATACACACCGACAAACTCTTTTGATTATTCTAAAATATGTTGGTAACCATCTTTTGATATCAAACTTTACAATAGATGGAATTTTGCATTCAATTGCTCTAAAACAAGTTGGGCAATCAACAGAGAAGAGACACTTGCTAAATCAAACCCCATTATTTTTATTAAATGCATTATCATTACTTTACTTTATGAAGTATTAGGGCTAATATCAGTTCATTTTCACTCTAAGATGTGCAACCTTTTCCAAATAGATTTTACACTTGAATGATGGGCTTATTTCACTAAAAAGGTTAAATAATAAGATTACTACTTAAGAAAATGTGTTAATGCAGTACTAGTAGCTGAGAAACTACAAAATCTTGAAGACATGAATACAGATGAAACATCTGAAGAAAAAATATTAATAAAAAAAAAATACACATACATTGGTCTCTATGAGAGAGTGTATAAATTACAAGGTAAACCATTGATATTTATATTTTTGTCATATTCTTAATTACACGGAAGGTTTTGTGACTGTATAAATGATGATTTTCTTTATAAATATTTTATTTGATTAATTTAAAAAATAAAAAAAATAATAGAGTAAAATACATATTTTTTAAAATTGAAAATGAATTTAAATTAATATATTAAGAGAACATTAATAGTATTTCTCATCAACCAATCAAAGCCAAAAATTACCATTTATTTTCCTCTGTTATTTTTCTCTAAAAAAAGAGAGAGAAACAAGTGAAACAAAAAATAATAAACTAACGAATACTAAAAAGAAGTTCATGCATTCGAATTTTCACCTAAAAAGAAGAATTGTGTGCACATCATTATATATAATTGATTATACATGAAAATATAATTAATTATATTATAAATATTAATAAAAAGAGAAAAAAAGAGAGAGGAAAGAGCTCACTTTAACAACAACATGAATAATAGATAAAATTTTGGATTGTAGCACAAGCAATAGCAGAAGTGACAGAGCCAACAATAGCTGGGACTTATGAATGGTATGTGATACCCTAAGGATGCAATGAAGTAGATAGAAAGAGAGAAAGATAGATTAAAATTTAAAGTTAAGATAGGAGTATTTTTGTATTTAACACTTCTTATCAATGCGATACAAATAGCAAAATTTCAATTTATTTTTTATTCTGGAATCTAAAATTGATAATTGAAAACTACATTATGAACATCAATAATGTATTCCAAAGATAAAATTTGGAAATATATTCTAAAAATAAAATTCTAAAAAAATGATTTTAAATCTGAAAAATCAAATATAAAAAGTGTTTCAAAAATTCAGACCTAAAATATATTTTAGAAATTCAAATTTATAATACATTTTGACCTACATTTATTCTTTTATTTAAAAATTAAAAACGATATTTTTATCATTTCATATATGATATTGAAGGTAGGTTTAAAAATATTGGGTGCAGAAAGTAATTGCCCAAATAGTAATACCCCTAGATGGTGAAAAGACAACTCAACTATTTTCTAAGCCCACCACCAGTTTCTATAGCAATTCTTTTAAGTGCTTGATTTTGTTTTTATTGAAATAGAAGTGAGTGGAAGATGTAAACGTAAGATAACAAATAATAGAATAATAGAAACAGTTACTTTAATTTTAAAATGCAATCCATTTTTTTCCACTTTGGATTGGACTTATTTTCAACTTACACAAAAGAGTTTAAATAAATAATAAATCTACATATAAAAACATAGTTTACATAAATTTTTAAATTCATGAAAAAAATACTGAATAATACATAAAAAATAAGTTCGATTTAAAAGGAATAAGTTTTGATATAAATTCTGAAATTTAGTCTAGTCTAATATTTATTTTTATTTATTTGGTGATTAATTTTTCTATTTGATTCCAACAATTTGTAATGAACTATATTAGATTAATATGGCTAGACAATTTCAGAATGATATAGATTGAGAATAAATTTGGGAATGCACTTTTTCCTAATTTTGGTAGATGTAAATATCTAATTTGTCCACATGGTTATAGTGGAAGGCAACGTGGTCTCTTTCGCATTCAGTATTTTCTTCAAAGATACCCTTTACTCGTGTTTGAATAAGATGAGAAAACGGTCTAACACATTTTGACCCGAGGCAATTACTTCCCGCACCATATAAGTGCCCAATTTCAGAATGAAAAGACGAAATTACCTATACATTACGGATTTTCTTTTTCAGAATGTTTCCATTTTTTTTTTCTGGAACAAATTTGATGTATTACGGATTTTTTTTTTTCAGTGAGATTTTGAATTTTGAATTCCAGATATACTTTTTCGGAATGTATTATCTTTAATTTTGAATTTTCATTTTTGGAATGAAAAACATTTTCATAAATAAAAAGTTATGTTGGATGCATCTTAAAAATTGGGTGTAGGAATCCGTCACTAACATGTTGAAAGTATATTGGAATGAAAAAGTGAGTTGGAATGGATTGATTTGTGAAAGTTATATAGACTGAAATTATAACTTAATCTTGAATATGGTAGACTAGACAAGTTAGTCCATCATTTTTTATTTTTTTTAATAATTTTTTTGTAGTAATTGATATCACTTTTTGGACAATAAAAATGTAAGGAAGAACAATAAAATCCAATCAAACTTTAATATACTAATAAAATAAATTTTAATGTCTAACAAAATAAAGTAAATATCAATAATACTTCAATGAATTAAATGATGTATAAAAAAATTAATGTAAATAAAGTTTTATATAAAACATTGATCCGCTACGGTAGAAAACAACATTAACGACAATTAAAAGGAGCATTTGAAGAGGATTCTAAAATCGTCATTAATTTGAGTGTAGTTATAAATCAACAATTTATAATGACGGTTCTAGAATCATCATTAATTAAACCAATGATAAATCAAAAAATTAAAAGCCGGTGCGGAAACAGAGGGAGAAACTCCGGTGGGGGGCGACTTGGCGTAGAGATCGCGGTCGGAACAGTGTCACGCAGAGCTGGAGCGCGGAGCTGGCGCGGTTTTGGTGTAATGCGACTGAGACTGAGAGTTAAAGTTACGGTGTTGCACAAGCTGATGTTTTTCCTGTGCGGTGAAGTTGGGGCAGGGTTACGCGACTGGAGTGATGGAGGTTGTGTGATGTGATGGAGGTTGCACGATGACGATTTTACGGTGTGGGGGAGGTTGCGCAACAGTTAGTTGCACGGTGACAATTTCGTGGTATGGTGAAGGTCGCGGTTGGAGTGTGGTGGCAAAGAGACGAGTGTGTGAGAGTTAGAGTGAGAAAAGTGATATTGAGAAGAATGAGTTCATGACAAAATAGGTGAGGGAGACGAGTGCGACATAATACTTTTAAAACAAATTACATTTTTTAACGACGATTCCTTTGAATTGTCTTTATAATATATAACCATTTTTAACGACGGTTCTCCCTAGAACCGTTGTTAAAGCCACAATATAATTAGAAAATTGTCACCGCCTTTTTTTATGACAATTTTCTACTAACTATCTTTATATGGGGTTGTGGTTTTGATATTTTGTACTAGTGACTACAACCAATTTTAATTCAAAAAATAAGAAATTTCTCTTTAAAAGTGTTAAAAATAAAAAGAGGTGAATTGAAGAGACTGGACCAATACGAATTGATATCTTCAAAAAGATTAACTTTTCTTATCTAAATGATGACGAGTTGGTAGAGTGATCAATTTTAAACCTATCCACTCTATCATCCTATTTAAATCAATAATTACCTTATCTAAGACTTTTTTAATATTTTTTATTAAGATTGTAATTAATGAAAGGAGACTTTGTTAAACAAAGTAAAAAAAAATTATATCATTATAAAAAAACTCAACTAGATCGCTAAATTTAAGTTTTTCAAATTAATATTTTAGTCATTAAACATGTATTTTAGTTTTTCAAATTAATATCACTACTGTTTACGCTTCCATAGTTGTAGTACTTGATTGAAACCTTAAATATAATATTGGGGATTAAAACCAGAAGAGACTTCTTTAAGTTTTTTTTGCCGTGAATTTTAGCACTTTTTTTTTTTTCAACGACCAATGTGACAATTAAATATAATATTAGGGATTAAATTTTTAAAAGAAGAAAATGAATGAAAATTCTATGATATTTAAAGAATCCAAAACAATATCGTCCGTAGTAGCACACCTGGAAAAATTCAATCCGAAACACATAATCGAGGTATTTTCTTAAAACTTTTTCCCCTTTCAAACACTTTGTTTAATTTCTAACTTGTTATAAAACTTAACTCCGCTTCATCAAATCAGATAAAAAAAAATTAATAACATTTTCATTTAGTTCTATAGTTACTACTTCTGTAGTCTTTAAATTTTCGCAATCTAAATGTACGAAAAACTATTTAAGATAGACACAAATTAAACGAGTCACATTTATCTCAAGTGACATTAGTAAACTCATCTTACAAGAAGTACAAAGGTAGAAAAAAAATTCCAATTACAAAAACCAAAATAAACTATTTTAGACTATAAAAAGTAAAAGAAAAAAAAAGGAGAAATCAAATAAACAACTAAACATTATAAAACACCATAACAATTTTTTTTTAAAGATTTTTTTCATAATTTCAAAAACTTCTTTTATTTATTTTTGTATCATCCCTATTTTTATCCACATTTAATAAAATAAAAATACATACAATATCTAATTAACATATACAACTATCTCATACTTTATCTCAAAATATATCCCTCTTCATAGAGATTTTAATATATACACAAATGTTTAAAAATAAAACATTCAAAATAAAAACATCTCATCCCCTGACTACTCACTGAAGAGCTATATCACCTGCAATCTCATATGCTCATGTGTAAATTAACACGAAAGAAAACAAACACAAAACAAAGTGCATGGTAAACTAACTATTTTTAAGAATTTTAATATAAATTTAACTTTTAATAATAAGCATAATCCGTCAAATTCTCATAATTCACTATTGCAGAAAACAACTTCGATGGTTAAAAAGAGCATTTGAAGACGATTATAAAGTTGTTGTTAATTTGGTTGTCGTTATAAATCAACCGTTTTATAATCTTCGTTAAAGCTGAAGCGTAGAGCTAGCGTGTTTCTAGTGCGGCTGGGGCTGAAGGCGAAGGTTGCGGTGTCGGGCTAGCTGCCGCTTTTCCGGTGAGTTGCGATTAGGGTGGTTTCGCGATGTGGTGGAGGTTGCATGGTGACGGTTTCGCAGTCGCGACTGAAGTGTTGTGGTAGAGGGAGGAGTGTGTGAGAGTGAGACGCGCGTGACACAATACTTATTGAATTTTTTTTTACACTTTTTAACGACAGTTCCTTCCAAAACCGTCTTTATATCTCTCTCAGAACAATTTTTAACAACGTTCCTCCTAGAACTGTGTTTATATCTCTCCCAAAATAGTGTTTAACAATGGTTCTTCCCAAAACCGTCATTATATCTCAATATAATTACGAAATTGCCACCGTTTTTTTTAACGACAGTTTTCTACTAATTGTCTTTATATGAGATCGTGGTTTTAATATTTTGTACTAGTGATTTGCACAAAATCATTAAGTCTCTATCAATATTCATCATCATCCACATTACTCGTGTCAGATTTCTACTAACACTTAACTTTGAAAGACTTGTGTATTGAAATTAGTATCTAGAGACCTACATTTGTCATACTAACTCGCTGTGAAATTCACACAGTCATGTGCATAATCATCTCAATATCTCATCATCTCACCCATACGATCTGCTCTGATCAGTTTTTTCAAACTTCAGACTAAGTCAAATGAATCTCCTTTGACTCTCACCAACTGAATAACTTCATCTATATTATTCCATTATATTAGTAGAGCCAAGATCATCTTATTCAAAAGATACTCAAAAATCAATACACCCTAATAATACATCTCAACATGGTATCTCCTACTATGTCTTGATCACACTTTCACCTCACTGCATACGTCATTTAACACATTAATACAACATTCAATCACATTATATTTTAAACTTTCTAAACAATTCAAATATATTTTGAAATTCACCTAAACAAATAACTAAGTTCCTTTAATCATATTTTTAAATAAAATTTATAATTTTCTCTTAAAAATAATAAGCAACAATAAACTAGGTTTTCAAAAGCAAAAATAAATTTTTTAAGTTTTTTTTAATGGCTTAAGCGAAAATTTGGTTGCTTGAACGAGACCTTGCTTGAACAAGATTGAACTCGAGAGCACCCAGAATTTCATCATAGGCCTCGCCTGAGCGAGATTTCTTCTCGTTTGGGAGAAAACGGACCTGAGAGCACCCTATTTTTTCAGTCTCGCTTAAGCGAGATATGCAAAAAAATTCAAAATTTGACTAAAAGAGAAAAACAAAAATGAACTTACTCTATCATATATTCTGATTGCACAGTCTTGTAGTCTTCACTCTCATAAGAAATGTTATTGAGATGACGAATTATTAAAATGACATCTGAATAATATATAACTTATTAATTTATTTTAATAATAAAATATTCAAGTGTCATTTAAAATATATCACTTCTACTCTACAATTATTTTCTAAATTCTTACCATTTTCAAGTAAGATAAAAATTCGCAATTAAAAAATTAATCTAGTTACATGCAATCATATAATTTATTTATTAGTGGTATTTAATAATAATAGTAAATTTTTAATTTCAAATTCGCATAAATTTGCGATAACTTATTAGTTTAGTTTAGTTACAGAGTATATTGCAGTGTTAAAAAAAAATATTGTAGAGAAGTAATGCTTTAACTATTTGCATTTATTGTGAAAAAAATAAATAAGGAAAAAAAAGGAAGCAGTATAAGCAGTTCTGAAATTCCAAACCAGATTACACTTTGGTCTCTCCGCCTGAGTACAGTGACCATAGCAGTACTCTCACAATTCTCTTATGCATTTATTCCTTGCTCTTTCTTCCCTTCGTTACTTTGATTCCAATGCAACCTCATTCCCACACTCTCTCCCCCGCAATCCCAAACTGAAACCAGAAACTATTCGATCCTCCCAATTCTGATTGCACCAAACGCCATTCTCGTCTCACTGTTCCCTCCGATCGCCGCCACAGAACAATACCACATTGCTTCCAATTGAATTCACCTATCTGGATCGAGAATAATGAACGCATATATTTTTGGTATCGTCGTTCCTCTTCTCGTCCTCCTCTACCGCAACCGCAGTTCCGTCAAGCGCCGTGGCCTCCCCGCCGACGTAGGCGGTGAGCGCGGCCTCACGCTGCGGAACCGCCACTTCAGTTCGCCGCTCAGTTCTGCCTGGGAGGGCGTCACGACGCTGGCGGAGCTCTTCGAGCGCGCATGCAGGGAGCATCATGCGCGCGCGCTACTCGGTACGCGCGTGCTGATCGCGCGTGAGATAGATACCTCTCCCGATGGTAGAACCTTCGAGAAGCTTCACCTCGGGGACTACCAGTGGCTTACTTACGAGAGAGTCTTCGAATCCGTCACGAGTTTCGCTTCCGGTTTGGCGTCGCTCGGTCATCGCAGGGAAGAGCGCGTGGCTATATTCGCCGAAACCAGAGAACGTTGGTTTATTGCACTGCAGGTGTTTGCTTTTCTGATTTGGACGAGTTTTCCTTAAATATTTGTGTTTCTCATGGTTTTGTTTCTTATGCAGGGTTGCTTCAGGAGGAATGTGACAGTTGTGACCATATATTCGTCGTTGGGAGAGGAAGCTTTGTGTCACTCGTTGAATGAGGTTTGTTCTCTGTTTATGTTAATCGTTACAGACCGCGAAGTGTTACTGCTATATACTTTATTTATTCTAGACTCAGTGTTACTGTTATATATGTTCCTATGGTTATGTTGCATTTGCTGTGCAGTGTTAACGTGATCCATTGGTTTAGTATTATGAAGAGGAATCGAATCTTTGTAGCATTCGTTTGTATAGCGATATGAACTTTTTTTGACGGTAAGAGAAGGAACTGTAAAATTTCTAAACCTGGAATAAGATATCGTCCTCCTATGATGAAAAAACCCACTAGCAGTGACCTGCTTCTAAGTAAATTCCTACTAGGTTGTAAATTCTATTGGCAACTGTTAAGGTGGCATTGTGTAAATGACTGGCACAATTCCCGTGAAAGACAGTATTAATAATGAATTTTCAGATTTTAGCGGGGGGAGGGGGTTGTTGAGACAGTGGGTGTTGAGACAACATTCATTTAGAGGAATGATATATTGAGAAACTGTGTTCCTAATTGATGATATAAAAAAAAGTATTTTTGGTCATTTCATACAAAAATTAAAATTTTAAGCAAAGAGAGAGAGTTGTATATTCAAACAAGGTTGTGAATGTATATTTTTTTTTATTGTTTACTGTATTAAGTAATAAAACAACAATGGAAATATATACACACTTAAAATGTAATCTTAGGTGGACAACTAGACTTATCTTCGAGGAGGTTATAGAAAGGAGGGGTAGGAATCGTGGGATGGGAGCTCCATGCTAAATGGTTAAACTCGATATTTATGATAAATTATTTAAAACTAAAAGAATCGGAACAGAAAACCTTATTCTTTTAGGTAAACTAAGGTATTAGATATTTTCCCTTTTCTCATGATGAAGTTCTTCATTTTATTCTTACCCTCAATTTCCTTCTTTTCGTTTCAACTGCTCAACATACAATTCTGGTATTCAAAGTTTATGTAATGGTTAAGAATTAAACCTTTTCATTATTTATAAGATTCTTCACAGTATTTTTATATAATTTTTGGATCTTGACCATGCTTTGAAACGGTTTACTAAAATTGATTTGCTTTTTAGTTCGTGTGCTTGTTCTATTTTGTAATCTAACATGCAAAATCTATGCCAGACAGATGTCACAACAGTGATTTGCGGGCGCAAAGAATTGACATCACTAGTACATATCAGTGGTCAACTTGATTCTGTGAAACGTGTTATATGCATGGACGATGATATTCCATCTGATTTGTCTGCTCAGAATGGCTGGAAAATTACTTCCTTTGCTGATGTTGAGAGGCTTGGTAGAGAAAATCCTGTTGAGGCTGATTTACCCCTTTCTGCAGATGTTGCAGTTATAATGTACACAAGTGGAAGTACAGGATTGCCCAAGGTTAAAAGAATCTTTGAGATATTTAGTTAAATGTCAACAATTGTATCATTTCACTGGATTGACTTTCCTAAATAGTAATCTAGGCTCTAGATGGGACCTTTTTCTACTTATTTTTTTAATTATTTTTCTTTTACTTCCTCTCTTTTCTGCTTTTTTATTTCTTGAAATATTTTTATTTTCACAGGGTGTAATGATGACACATGGGAATGTCTTGGCAACAGTCTCTTCTGTAATGACTATAGTTCCTAAACTTGGGCCAAAGGATGTCTATCTTGCATACTTACCGATGGCTCATATCCTTGAATTAGTAGCTGAGGTATGGGTTTTCAGTTCAAAGTACATTTTGATTGTGTTTTATTTTTCTTATCTTTCATGTTTTGACAATCTCAAGTACTTGTTTTAGAATTTGATTGCAGCTGTCGGAGGATGTATAGGATATGGAAGTCCTTTGACTTTAACTGATACATCAAACAAAATAAAAAAAGGGAAAATGGGGGATGCCACTGCATTGATGCCAACTGTGATGGCAGCTGTACCAGCAATTCTTGATCGTGTACGCGAAGGAGTGCTCAAGAAGGTATTCGATTTGTGATGCAATTGAAGAAAATACTCCTCCATATCAATATTATGCATTGGTGTATGTGTTAGTGAGTTTGTTAAATAAACCTTTTACTTTGAGTAGTAAGGCTAAACCCTGATCGTGCAGGTAAATGCAAAAGGAGGATTGTCAAAGAAATTGTTTAATTTAGCCTTTGCACGAAGGTTGCATGCACTTAATGGTAGCTGGTTTGGTGCTTGGGGCTTGGAAAAAGCTCTATGGAACCTTCTTGTGTTCAAGAAGGTTCAAGCAATTTTGGGTGGTCGCATTCGGTTTATACTCTGTGGTGGTGCTCCACTTTCTGGTGACACCCAAAGATTCATCAACATTTGTCTTGGGTCAGTAACATTGCAATGTTATTTTTTTTGTAAATAAAACAATATCATTACAGACGAAATGGTGTGAAACATGATAGTAGAGGGTTAGATATTCTCTTAAAGAAACCCAAAAGAGGAGCCAACACTGCAGAGGTTCTGAGTAAACAAGAAATTCACGGCTTAATAGTTGATGTAAACAACAAGTATGACTTTTTGCATTTTGCCTATTTTTCATGGAAAATTCAAATTCTACAGATTAGCCTTCTAAAATATATTTTTTTAGCAATTAATTAAATGAACATTTTAGGTGTGTTTTAACCCTTATAAAAAACCATCAAAATAGACTTACTTTTCATTCCTATATCCCAAAAGATAGTTATACCATTTAGGTTTAAAGATTTCAAAAAAACTAACATAATTTCCTCCCTATTACACAATTTTTATAACTATTGTAGAAGAATACATCAAGACATACCCATATGCATACAACAGGAAAACCTCACACCTTAAATTAGAATATGCAAATAAACCCATAAAATTGGGTTCAATCTTGACTAGCCAATGAAAACCACTGCTACCGTGTGCATCTTTGCTTAATTACAAACATCCTCTGCTCAATAATACACCTAGTTAAGATCTCTTCCTTGCATACTTGCAAATCTACATTGTTTTAATGTTTTACTGTCGAGTTATAGATTTCCAGCATCAACAAGCCTTTTGGCTCCATGAACCAACATTCATCCCCCTTTGATATTTGCCTTCTAAAATATATGCTTTAAAATTGTATAGCTTTATCATGCACTCTTTTTTTTTTTGCTTTACAAATTTCCAGTACCGTCTTTTCCTATCAAACTGATATTAGGTAGTCATTTTCAGTGCTCCAATAGGTCAAGGATATGGTCTCACTGAGACTTGTGCTGGTGGGACATTCTCTGATTTCGACGATACGTCTGTGGGCCGTGTTGGGCCACCTATTCCTTGCTCGTATATTAAAGTAGGAGTTGATCAGATGTAATCCAACTCCATACATTTTAACCTCAAGGAATATTTACAAACATAAACGTTACTTTTTTTTTCTCAGCTAATTGACTGGCCCGAAGGTGGATATTCAATTAATGACTTGCCCATGCCCCGTGGTGAAATTGTGATAGGCGGTCCAAATGTCACTCTTGGTTACTTCAAAAATGAAGAAAAATCAAGAGAATCCTACAAGGTAATGCTATATATGTTCTCTTTCTTTTTTCTTGTAGGGGGATCACTTACGATTCTTCACCATTGTCATGTCAGTGATATTTCTTGTTAGACAAAACCATTCCCAAATCTTTACCTAACAGCCTGAACATTTAGGAGATTTGGTCCTTTACATAATATCAAAGCCTATATGACCAAATGATTAAGTTAGGTGTTTGATCCTCATTGCCTCCATTCTTCAAAATAAAGGTCATATTTAGGCCCAAGTACATGGCTTGTGTACTATCCATGCTTAAGCCTTCAGTGCTGTGAGGAACCATTAACGAAACTTCATATAACTGTTAAGCTTTTAGAAGACTAGTCCTTGACAATTTTGCTTAGTCATGTTTAGAGTTGTGGTTTACTGTCAACCCTCATCTCATATCTATCTACTCTATTGTTAAAAAGGTTGATGAAAGAGGAGTGAGGTGGTTCTACACTGGTGACATTGGGAGATTTCATAAAGATGGTTGCATTGAGATCATTGATCGGAAAAAGGACATAGTTAAACTACAGCATGGAGAATACGTGTCCTTGGGAAAGGTATGAATGTTAGTCTGTCTACTGCTTCCAATATTTAATGACTAATTTATTCAATACAGGTGGAGGCAGCTCTTTCTACCAGTCCCTACGTTGACAATATCATGTTGCATGCCGATCCTTTTCATAGCTACTGTGTGGCACTTGTGGCAGTTTCTCATCCGGCATTGGAGCAATGGGCTTCACAGCAAGGAATTGCTTATTCTGATCATTCAGAACTGTGCAGGAAAGAAGAATCTGTGAAGGAGGTACATGCATCACTTGTAAAGGTATGCCTTTTGTATCGAAGTTCTTTAACAACTTAGTAGGAATATTTTAGTGCCTCCAATGTAACACAAATAATGAAGTATGCTTCTTGTGATTGTGTTGGTTTTTTCTTCTTCTTTGGGGGCATTGGGGGCATTGAGAAAGGAGTATCCATATAATGATGTATTGATTTAGTAATATAATTAGTTAACAACTAGTTATTTAATTACTTGTCAAAAGAATATTGACTAAATCAAATATTGCTATTATATAATATTACTATAAGTAGATTGTTAATTGATTATATATTAAAAAGAATTGTTAAACCATCATTTATCTTAAAAAAAGGGATCTCCAGGTAATTTAACTGAGTACAACAAATATCATATTCATTGGCTTTACTGCTGCTAATGCTGTATTATTCCACTTTCTTACTATCATAAACCATTTACAGGAAGCAAAGAAGGCTCGTTTGGAAAAGTTTGAGATTCCTGCAAAAATTAATTTGCTTTCTGACCCATGGACTCCTGAAACTGGCTTAGTCACTGCAGCTCTTAAGATCAAGAGAGAGATAATTAGAAAGACTTTTCAAGAGGAACTCTCAAAACTATATGCCTCCGTCTAGATCAAAACTAGATTTGGTTACTAGTCCCAATAAAACAAACCACTTTTAATTCCTTTTTAGATTTTGTAGGAGGACTTTATATTTTTTATTTATTTAATCATATGTCCATTTTAAATTATATTTATCATGCACAGCGAGGTTTATAATGAGTAGAAGGCCAACAAGTTGAGTAGTTTGAATTTGGGGAATGATGAAATTTATCAAACCATGTATTTTATTAAAAAAATTATCATAAATTTATCTGCTAATTAAGAATTTAAAATCTGCATTGTTAGACGCCCTTGTTCCTGAATTCTGGACAAAACCAGAGTTGTCCCTGCCCTTTGTGTGGCTAGCCGGCTACCTGAATTCTCCCAAGGGTACAGATCATCGCAAATCTGAAAATTGTATACCCTACACACATGATTAACCAGTTGAGTAAATATGGCTATCTCTGCATCACAAGTGGTTAACTACGACGGAGAGTTTATTATTATTAGACATTTTCATAATCTTATTATATTATTAACTATATATTCATAATTGAATATAGTCATGTTTATTTATTTTGAATCGAGACAAAGCTAATAATTATTAGATATTTCAATAATCATATGACTATTGATAAACGCAGTCATGATTGTGTTGTGAGATACACCTAAACGTACTTACACATTGACGTGGAAAATTACAAGTATACAGTTGTGGTTGACAAATCAATGTCCATAATCGCTTTCACATATTTGGGATATTCACAATCATAATTAATAAATTCAATTACTCAATTATTAAGAATCATTTTTCTTTAAAGGTAAATTATTCTACCGCAGTTAGGTTCTTTTATGATATATGAAAACCTCTTAATTGAATTAATTTTTACTTCTCTGGCAGGTATGTTTAATTACATTCATTAAACTTTGTAATAATTCACAAGTGCTTTTCATAAAATCTAAAATCATTTCCGTATTTTGAATATTACATTTACATTCCTCTAGCTTCACAATAACGGGTTCACAGTTAATTCTTTTTCCTAAATATCTAAGATGTAAACATGTTTTTGTAGATTAAGTTATGACCTTAATATTGTCGTGGAAAAAACGTTAGAACATCTGTCAGATGGCCTTTACGTCATAAGTAGGCAACAATTTACATTACCTTCAATCCTTTCTTCAGGAAAGAACAAACATAGAGACTATAGATAGTTTCGTTCTAAGGATTGCGATGGTGCTTATTTTCTCAAGATGTAATCTAAGATAGATGGGAATTCCTCATATTACCATCTTCGAAGGAGAGTATTAGATCTTAGTCATTTCATCACTTACAATTAGCTTAGTTGACCTCGGTAACTAGAAGTTGTTTGCTTGGTTTTGTAGAGTCATGTTAATATGAAAACAGTTCTATGAATAGTTCCATAATTAATGTAGATATCGCTTCTGATTTCCACATAAATTCTATTCTACTAAGTTAATGAGATCTTCCATTTAAACTTTGTACATTTACGGAAAATGCATGGCTTGAATTTGTAAAATTAAGAATCCCCTTAGTAGTTAATAAACTATTGTAATTTATAGCTGAAGTTGATGGTTTGCTGAGCTTAAAGAAGGATACGCCCCTCTTATCTAGAACTTTTTATGCACAGAAATAATTTTTTATTAAAATGCATAGTTCTACACTTAAAAGGTGCGAAAAATGGAGCAAATGTTAATTTTCTTTAATAAAAGTCTCATGTTATTTTTTTCCCGATGCAATGTCAAAATAAAAAATTGCTTTTCAATAATGTTAATTAATAATATTTTAATTTTAACTTAAGGGGCCTGGTCCAAATTACAACAAATACTAAACTTATTGAGAAGAACCTAAATTTGATCAATTCTTGCAAAAACACATCTTTACAAGGATGAAAAATTAATTGTGACTGAATTCCGAAATAAAAATTAGACTCATAATTGTCCGGAAGAATCAGAGGTTGATATTGAAATATTAAAAGAAAGTAGGAATTTTTATTAATTTATTTGTATCAAATAATACTATAAAATAAATATTCAAGAACTGAGGGGAAAATAGGAAAATAATAAAGTTTTTTTTCTTATTGTATTAAGTGAAATTAGGTCATAAGTATTTTCTGTGTATAAATTCAAATTATGTCCGGTCATTTAAGAAGTCTAAAAGATAATTTAGTACTACGTAAATTTAAGTTATATTTGGTCAATGTGTTTAAATAATAAACTATATAAAAATTCAAGTTATGTTTAAAAGTCTAAACAATGATTTAGGAATGTAGAAATTTCAGTTATGTTTGATTAATTCAGAAGTTCAAACAGAGTGAAAACTTTGTGTTTGCTCAATTGAGTAATCTAAGTAGTAATTTAATTTAAAAAAATCATAGTTATGTTTGGTAAATTGAAAAGTGTAGTGATTTGAAAAATGTAACAATTAAAAATCTTTGATAATATGATAAGTTAAAAAAGTAACTTAGAAATATGAAAATTCAAATTATGTACGTTTTTGTCAACTGAGAAGTCTAAGTTGGTGACTTCGTACGTAGTATAAAAATTTAAGTTATGTTTAATCAATTAAGATATACAAGAGTTTTACATTTATGCAATATGATTTATGTTTAATTCATTATTTTTTTTTAAAGGGAGTGTAAATATTTGTAGGGAGGTCTTTAAAGTCTTTTATCTTAATCTTGGAGATTTTGTAGCATAAAACATTTTTGTCAAAAAATGAGATCAGACTATTATGTATATTAAGTCGACTCCTAATTGATTATATTCTTGTTAAGAGTGTGTTATGAGAGCTTATATGATTTTAATTCATATATTCCTAAACTAATTCTTTTAACATTTTTTAAACAATCAAACATTTATACATATTATTGTCAATTTTATATTTCACAAGTAACAAATCATACACTACAAAAAAAATTATTAAATAAAAATAAAATTTAAGTCAAAAAATAATTAGTTATTATATTAACTAAATTAGAAGTTATTTTAGATACTTAAAAATTATTGGTGTCTAAAGTAGTTTTTATTATCAATAAAAATTTATAAAATAGTTTCTAAATTGATATCTAAATTAGATACCAAGATTTTAGCTACTAATACTTTAGATTCTAAATTAGTCTCTAAAAGATTAATAGAGACTAATATAAAATATAAAAATAGTTAGTTGTTAAAACCTTGATAGCTAATGGTTAAATACCAATTTAGAAACTATTTTATAAAATTTTATTAATAACAAAAATTACTTTAGATACCAATAATTTTTTTTAGCTTATAAAATGGTCTCTAATTTAGTCAAATAGTACCTAATTATTTTGGTCTCTAAAGTTAGTTTTTAGTTAATGATTTTCTTATAGTAATATAACATTTGAATCTTGCTTCATTTAGTATAATTGAAAAGTTAAATTATTCAAATTATTTATATTTAAAATTATGATCAACTAGCTCATGAATGTAACAATGTTGCTTAATACATAATTTCTTCATTTATTATCTAAAATTGAATAAACCAATCCTTTAATCAAGTTTGAAGGATAATTTTTTTATCAGCAAAATAATGAATTAATGTGAGATATTTTAGGGATATCACAACCCGGTTACAAATATGTCTTGGTAAGTCATAAGGATTTACCATGTCATATGAGTAGACTAGGTTCCTAACGCATGTGTCTTGCGGTGTGAAAAAAAAATGTTTGATAAGTCATAAGAATTTACCTATCATACGAGTGAATTATGTTCCTATTATGTAACTTTGTTGTGCTAACAACTTAGTGAATGTAGCAGGACATATGCAGATATACAAGTTTAATTCAACGCATGTGTCTTGCGATGTGAACAAAAATTATGTCTAATAAGTCACCATGATTTACCTTGTCATATGCGTGAACAATTTTTGGATTATGTAACTTTGTTATGGTGACAACTTAGTTAATGTAGCATGAGAAATGTAGATATCTAGGTTTAATTCAACACATATTTTTTTTCGGAAGTAAAATTAAGTATTTTTTATATTGGTGTATGTGATTTATGACAAGAGAAGTGATTAGTTGTGCAAAGAGTTAAACACTTGATTTTTGATATATGCTTAGTAAATTTATGGGATGTGTATCATTGAGAATGCATGGATTAGATTTGAATGACTTACATAAATTATATAATTTGAAGCATATGATTTTATATATGTGAGATTTTAAAACACTAACTTACCTTTTTTTTGTGTGCTTACATGTTTTTTGTTTTTTTAAATTGTGATGATCATCTATTATACAGAGTAAAAGGGAATTTTTAACAAAGATAGAGTTAAAAATATGTATATATTATAATTCATTATAAGATAAAAATTCTTTTGTGTAAAAAACTTTAAAATATAATGTCAATATTATCTAAATAATTATCTATTTTATTATAATTGGTATTAATCTAAGGGTTAATACGATGCTATAGTTTGTAACTTTTCACAATAGAATTGATGAATCTATTGTATATAAAACCAAGTTTTGTTCATGTAATTTAAAAAAAATAAAAATTAATGGTAATTATTTTTAAAATAATGATAAAGTATATACTATGTTTTAAAACATACAACTGTGTATATATTTATTGTTTTATCATACAAATAAAAGCAGGAAATAAAATTGAAATAAATTATAATAATAAATTAATTTTAAGAAAAGTAAAGGTTAATAACTTATAAATTATTATAATTATAACTTTTATTTTGGTACAAATAAACAACTTTTTTAGAACATATATTTATGTATTTCTTTATGAATATAATGTAGTTGGTATTCTTAATTGTTATTTGACATGAATATAAGGTCAGCCATAAAAACATAGTTTTCTAATACAACTTAGTTTTCCCATCTGAAGGTAAAAAAATATATTAGAATTTTATAAAAAAAACATAGTAGTAACAATAATTGATTTATGGAGAATATTTTGTTGATGAGATGGGGGCATAGGAGCAGAAGACCCGTGAAAGCTCCAAAACCCAAAATTGAAGTAGCAGTCGCAAATGTTGACCTTATTCACCAACCTCTGTATTTCTTTTTTAACATATCTTTCAACACTTGGTCTTCATTTGGACGGTGTGTGCGCTTCAACTCTTTAAAGAATTTTTTTTTTTGACACCCTCTCTCAATTAACACAGGCGTGATATTGCAGACGTAGCATTGGGTCAGGCTTGATATCGCAGCCGTAGTATTGGGTGAGGATGAGATAGTGAGGTTTTTTATAATTTTGTAGGAGTGATGTGACAGTTTTTGTAAGAGCGTAAGAGTTTAGCGTTTGAGTGCAGTGCGGAAGCGAAAGTGGGAAGGTCGAACGAAAGGGAGAAAGAAGCAGCGACCTCGTCAGAGGGAGGGAGAAAGAAGCAGTGACCTCGTCAAAGGGAGGGAGAAAGAAGCAGCGGGAATCACATATATTACACCGGTTAGATAACTTAAATGGTGTAATATGGGTCATATATTACATTGGTTAGATGACTTAACCGATGTAATATGGGTCATATATTACAGTCACCCTACCAAAACTGGTTACCCAACCACAAGTTTTGACACACACAAAACTGGTTACCCATGTGCTTGTTTGTAAGTGGTTACTTTTGTGACGTTTATGACAACCCATTTTTCATGAAAAAAAATTCAAATTTTTTTTTAATTATAGGTTATATATTACACCGGTTAGATGGTTTAACCTGTGTAATATGAGTCATATATTATACCGGTTAGATAGTTTAACCAATGTAATATGTTATGAGTAAAAAAAATAATATATTACACCAGTTGTTAGAACAAACCGATATAATATATTCTTTTTGTCCTATTTTAAAATTCACGTCTCAGTGCTCATTCACATTACTACTCTATTTTAAATTTGTCACGCCATTCTCACATCTACTGCTGTGTAAAATGTGTGTTAATATATCTGGAGTCGTCTTTAAAATCATATTATTCTATTCATTTTATGAGTATAACATAACCAAAATTTCTCTCTCTTCAACCTCACTCTTTTATCTCCTCCTTCCCAAAGAGATCAATTCTAAAATTTACCCACTTTTAAGTCCTAAGCAAAAAGTAAATAAAATTATAGTTTAAATACTTTTTTATAATAATATAAAATAAGTGTGCTTTTTATTTAGTTTTGTAATTTTTTATTTTTAGTCTTTTTAAAACTAAAAATCTTTATTTTTTAATCTTATGTAATGCATGTTAAGTGCTCTTTATTTCTTCAATAAAAAATTGTGTAATCATTCTATACGGTGTTTGCTTTGGAATTACAATAGATGTATGAGGTAGGATAATGTTGTTTTATTGAACATGAGAGAAAAAACACTCTTAATTCATAGTAATTTTTTAATTAGTAACTCTTAATTTATAGTGTGAATGGTTGAAGATTTTGTATTAACTAATATTCTTACCTTAATTTCGTTGACATGAAATAGTTAGATTATTATTGTATTTGAGGTATTATTAATATTATTATTATTATTATTTTGGACTAATAATATTTTCAATGTGAAGTATCAACCCATTTTATCAATAACTGTTTTTTTTATTTCAAAAATTACTTGAGCATCTTTAATGAATTCTCCTAATCACGTTCTTTTATTCGTAAGACTTAAACCTTACATCTTATTTAAGAATTTTGAACCAAGTTTTAGTCCGTCCTTGTTGGTAATATGCAATTATTATGTTTTCTTAGATTTAATCAAAATTTTATAATATTTCAAGATATGTTATTAAGTGCTGTGGACACGTGATTCTAATATTTTACTAGATTTACCTGATTTTTAATCAAATATGAACTAATGTTATTGCACTTAAGTGTCGTGAGGTTAATTTGAAATAGCAATTTTATCAAAATAAAAATAGTATTTAACTATTACAGAGAAATTGTAATTCAAGTTTAGTATGGGAGAACAAAAATCTAATAGAAGAAGATAGTGGTTTATTACATTATAAATGTTTTTTTTAATGTCCCATCTTCTTCGTTATGTGTACTCTTCGATTTTTTTTTTGTCAGTTTTTAACAGTTCTCGACGTTTGATCTTTGCTAAGAGTTAAGAGTACGGGTATCTATAAAAAGTTTTTTTTATGATTAAGTCAGATTGATATTTTTGTAGTGGTATATAATAAATGTTATTAAATATGTAGTTTGGTATATAACATTAATTAATTTATTTATAGTTAAAATTTATGTAATTAATTATATATCGATTTAAAAATTATTTATTAATAATAAAAATTAATTTAGATATTAATAATTTTTTAATTTTTAAAATAATATATAATTTAGTTAATATAATAATTAATTATTTTTTTATATAAAATTGATTTATATTTAATAATTTTTTAGTAGTATTGAGATGTATTTGAATCTTACATTACAAGAAAATCAAGAAATAGAAACCAATTTTAGAGAAAAAAAATAATTAGTTGTTATATTAACTAAATTAAAGATTTTTTTTTTCTAAATTTGTTTTTATTATTGTTAAATAGTTTCTAAATTAATATCTAATTAGCTACCAAGGTTTTAACTACTAATTATTTAGATTCTAAATTTGGTAGAAAAGCCTTGGTTGCTAATTAGATACCAATTTAGCAACCAATAAAAGAAACTAGTTTAGAAACCAATTTGTTTTAGTTTCTAAAATGGTCTCTAATTTAGTCACTATATTAACTAATTATTTTTTATCTCTAAAATTTGATTTTTATTTTATGATTTTTTTAGTGTTATCTTAATAAATTCACTATATTAACTAATTATTTTTTATCTCTAAAATTTGATTTCTATTTTATGATTTTTTTAGTGTTATCCTAATAAATGTAAATTAATACAAATATTACAGTTAATTCATATGTTAATCTGGCATCAAGTATAAATTCTCTATAAAAACTTATTTAGACTATCTTTATCTTATGTTTAAGATGTTGTCAGTATAACATCTCGCCCACAATACACTCTTAATTTGAAAAAAATAAATTCTATATGAATAAGTACATCTCTAACTCACACGAGATTGTATATTTAGCTCACACAAGAATCTGCAAACTTCATTCTTTGACTTCTAGACGAATGTAATTTATCAAATAATTTGAGGGTTAGTCCTATTGTATATAATAGTCTTATTTTGTTGGGAAAAAAATCACTTAAGGTCTTCTATAAAAGGATACAAAGTTTTATTTTCATAAAACTGGCAAGATAAAAGTTTTTTTTTTATCTTAGACTTTTACTTATTTATGAATAATGATGGAGCAAAAAGTACAATTAATTCACATACATTTTTGGAGATAGTAAATGAAGGGACAGTTAATTTATTATCTGTTGGAAATAAGTGTAATTTATTTTTATTCCAAATAATTTCATAAATATGTGATTTTGATTTTTATAAAATTTAATAACTCATTTATTTTAATTTATTTTAGTTAAAAAAAATTCTCCGTTGATATATAAATTAATTATTAATAAAAATACTAATGTGTCCGTCATAACATCATGTCTTTTTTAATAATATTAATAATTTAATTGATATTATTACTAACAATCGTTACTATTAAAGAATGAAACGTGCAATTAAATTTGTATGGAGACTAAATTTACATTTGTAAAATATAAGGATAAAAATTGAATTTAACCTTAAGAATAATATTTTTTTATAAATAATGAAGATTTTTAGAAAAATTGGATTTTTTTTACAATCATAAAATTACTTTAATTTTTTTTTAATTATTCAAAATATTTTTGGTTTTACTTATTTTTCAGGTAATAATTATTTTTAAAATATGAAATAAACAAATCTACAATTTTAATAAATATTTTCCTAGAATATGTTTTTACAAACTGGTAAAAACAATGTTCACGTAGACTATGGAGCCATGTAGCTAAATTGCTTTTATTTAATCTGCTCGATGGACACCTACTTTTTCTGAAAAGGGGAACACACTTTGATTCTGATTAATTTTCTCTAAAAAAACATTATAATACTTTTATCCACTATATTATGTCGATTATTAAATTTGATACTTTATATATAAAACTCATCATGTAATGATATAGTGATAAGCATATATAATCATAATAACTTTATCATACATTTTAACTCGATCCTATACTATTCTAACATATACTAGTTGTGTATTAAATCATAAAATTTGTTTTTTTAACTTATCAAATTATATTTGATAGAAAATATTTTTATTAGTATAATATTACACTAGTGGAAAAATAAGAATCTATGACAGCTTATAATTACAGGTAGTTTACCCGTCACAAAAAATAGTGCGGTGACATTTTTGTAATTATCATGAAGTTTATTACGAAGGTTAAAATTAAAATTAACATAGTAAGTATTTACTATGTCTGTTCAGAATAGATCTGGCATAATAAAATTTTACTATGTCATATTTTATTACAACTAACATAATAAGCATTTTAACCTAAAAAAATAACCTAAATTTTTTTTAACCCTACGTAACCCACTTTGTATGCTAGCTTCTCATTCTTCGACATTTTTTTGAACCCTATGGTAATCCTTCTCCACACACACCGAAGCTTCTCCTTCCTCAACAATTTTTTGAAACCCTACAATGGTACTCCTTCTGCGGCTTAAGCTTGTGCTTCCACCATCTTCACTTTCTCCTCTCAAACAAAATCCTTATGCACCAAAACTTCTCCTTCCACCATTTAGGTAGGTAAATCAAAACTTATAAAAGCAAATCTGATGCGTTTCCCATTTTTCCAAAACTTGTTTGGTTTCGAAACTTGAGTTTCCATTTTTTTTAATCTTTAAATACTTCTTCTACTTCGTGAAGTGTTCATGTGGCATTTACATTAGCTCATTATCCTTCTCCTTACAGCTTCGTGCGGTGGTTTCAGATAAGAAGAAAGAAAAAAACATTGTATTATTTATCACATTTAAAAAGGTAAAAAATGATACAATATATATAGGTTGTTAACTAAAAGTAGAGTAACAAACTTATAAAACTTAATAAGATCTTAAACAAACTTAAAAAAAAAAACTTTTTTTTTTTTACATTTTATCATATGTTGTTTTTTTTACTAAAAATGTGTACTTTATTTTGTTTTCTTTTTATGTAGTGTGCGTGGCTAACCGTGGATCGACATCTATGATTGGACTTTTCAAAAAATTGAAGGTAACTCGATAACTTAATTCTTAATTATTATTTAAGATAATCATTTAAAAATAATTCAGGCTTAAGGAATATTTCATAATTTCAATATTAACTTAGTAAGTCGTGTTAAATTGAGGGTCCATTTGCACAAGGATCTCATTTGATCCTATAAGTACAAGATTATGAACAATACATTAAATACACATTTATCACTCTCAACTACCATATATCAAGTTCTAACTTAAACGTCAAAGTATCTTTTACATACACCTCCCCCGTCTCAAACTAAAGCTAAAGATCAAGACCTATCAAAGACCGATAACCAAAAACTAAAAACATACAGGAATTCCATACTAATAAGTGTCAATTCCATAAGGACGATACCTTTCCTATCCGTGTAAACACACTTTATAAAATTTAATAACAAATATTTTTTTGTTCGTAGGTCTGAACTTTGATAGTTTTATGTTGAAGCAAACCATACCAAAAAAAATATGGACACGTTAATTTGTAAAATGAAGTAGAGGTTATTTGATTTTAGGTTTGGGTGTTTTGGCCATGTCTTTCATAAAAAAAAAAAAACAAAAACTAAACTTGTAGCGTCATATTCATATAGGTTACATCATTGAAAGAAAGTGCATTAACAAGGGTCATATTATTTCATTTATTATTCAAACCTACCTCTGAAAAAAGTCTCTGCTCTAATTTGCATTCATGCTTTATTCAAACCCACGACTTTTTCTACGATATATTAAATTTTGGGAAATACACGAATTTTTTGTTTTGCTTATTCAAGCATTTATTTGTTTAAGTTAACTTCACATCAAAAGTCAAAGGAATGGTTGAAATTCATATAAATAACCCAACAATTTGGAGAACGTTCCATTAGGTTTCCTTAAAACGGAGAGCACAACCCCAGAAGACAGTCAATGACGGGCCTATCAAACTAGGTATTTTTTTTTATATAAATACTGTTGATTTTCACTTTTTTTTATAAAAAAATTATACAGAAAATAGTGAAAATAAGATTTATCTCCTTATTTTTTTAATACATAATTTTTGTTGGTAAAATAAAGATACGTGAAAGATTTATAATTATTCATAAAAATAATAAATAAAATAATATTATTTTAAAATCATTTAAATTCCACAAATAAAAAAATACAAAGGAAACACTTGACTATTCTTGCATGCCAGCTGGAAGCTAAAACAAGGGAATTTTTGTGGGTGATACAATTCCAACTTTAATCTTTCTAGACACAACTAATATTTTTTTTATTGAAATAAAAGTGATTAATTATTTATCAAAATAATTTTGAATTCTTTTAATGAATATATGAAATAAATAGTTTCAGTTTAAAAATAATTTAACCTTGAGAAATGATAGTCAATATTTATAAAATAAGTTTTTTTCTTCTCATTTTACTAGTATCTTTGTTTACGTAAATGAATTGATTGAAAAAATGCATTTTAAGTGAAATATGTAATAACAGTAAATATCATCTTAATTTTGTCAAATTATTTTTTCCATAAATTATACTAAACAAGATATATTTTATGTATTTTTTAATATTTGTTGTTGTTAATTAAAATTTATAAGAAATCCAAATGTATGATAAATATTTTTGTTCAATGAAAGTTGAGATACATGTCGTTTAATAATCTTAAATAAATTTAAACGCCTTAAAAAATAATTTTTTAAAAATAGTTTGAAGTAATGAAACTAAAAGACCAACATAAAACAAAGTACACTAATGTCCGATCAAAAAATGAATGAAAAATTATGTTTTTTTGTTTCATCGAAAAAAAAAAGATAATAAAATATATTATTTTAATCAAAAAATATTTACCATAGCTTCTTAAAGATCAAATCTTCGTTAAAGAAAAATAATTATATAATATCATTTTCATACAAAACCCAATTAAATTAATACACGAGTTCAACTTTTTACGGTAACTATTTTATTAAATAAGAAACGTTTGTTGATGTATTCATGATTAATATCAGAAACAACTCATGGATTACTTTTAATGAGTTTAGAATTTCAAATCTTGTTTTTTTTTTCTATCATATGATTCAATTCCGAAATTTTACTTAAAGAGTTTGAAATAAATTTAATTTCAAGACAATATATTTTTTTTCTTTAAATTTCTCTTTTAGAAGGCAAAACAAAAGTATTATAAAATATAAAATAAAACTATGCCTATATATATATGTTAGTGTTATTGATTAAACATATTTAATTGTAAATTGAATTACTTTATTTTTTCAAGGAAGTGAAGAAAATATATATTTCAAAACACAGCTTATCAGGCACCCGTGGCAGGTGAATTCACTTTTCAATTTCAAAATACGTTTTGTTATTTAACTTTTAAACTTTCTGAAAAGCAAATAAATATAAATAAAAAAAATCATTTGGGTTGAGTTTTAGAATGTTAAGCCCAAGAGAATATTTTGTAAAAGAAAAATGGGAGAGTATTATAAAGGACTAGATTAAAGAATAAAACCTATAAAGCTTCGCTTTAATAAAAAAAAAGTTGATTACTTTTTTTATTGAAAAAAAAGGTGATTACTTAGTAGAACAACCTAAGAATTTGTTGTGATGTATAAATACATTACCCAGTATTTATATTAGGCAAACACAACACAACAGATTAGATACATTGTTTAGATTCATCGATTTGTGTTGGTGGGCCATGTTGATGATCTTCATTTAGTTTCACTTTTCCACCATATATATTCCCAACAATTCCTCCAATCTTTTTCAACTTTCCTTCACCTCATCTTCACTCCACCCACCTTCTCCATTCCCAAGTGTCTTTCAACCATATCATGAACAATATTAGAAATAATGGCCACAGAGAAGATAAATCATTCTGCTATTTCCACCCCAGACAACTTCTTCTTGGGGTCTGCCCCTTGTGCTTGAATGAGAGGCTCCTCCTCGTGGCGGCAAAACAAGGTCGCCACCACTACCGCCACCGTTCTTCTTCCTCCTCCAAATCCTCCCACAGGCTTCAAACTTCCACACACACAAAACCACCCTCTTCCATTCACAAGATCTTTGCTTTCGGCTCTCTCTTCACTCGCCACGAATCCCACCACTGGAAATCTCACAACTATGACTATGATTATGATGATGTCTCTCCCAGTCCAGAAGGTAATTATTAACACCTCCTCTTTATTTTTTTACCTTCATTATTTCACTAGTTATAGCTACCCAATGTTGAATGCTTGCAATTATAATTATCTTTTAATTATTATCTCCTTCTGAAGAGGAAAGATGAGTTTTTACTTGATTGGGTGTTGTGTTGCGATTATAATTGTTAATCAGTTGTAGTGGGGGGTATTTTTCCAGTTGTAATTGCCATGGGTGAGGGTTGAATGTTGATGAATTGCTTTCATTATTGGTGGAGAATTATGAGTGCATGTTTGCGTGTCTTGATGTGGAAGATTACATTGTGTGATGATTACGAAATTAAGGTCAAAAAGCGTAGCTACAACGATAAGAGTGCTATAAGACAGAAGGAGAGGAGGTGCAGGCTTTGGGTTGTGTTGTGTGCCATTCTTTTCTTCTTGGCGTGGCATATGCCTGTCAGATGCATACGCCAAGAGCATTATGACACTGCAAAATTATTTTCCAAGATCATGCTTTATTCTATGGATTTGATGGAGAGTTAGGCCAATAACTAATCCCCCAATTATCTCATCCATCTTTATGAAAACTATACCCAACAACATAACTCTTTTTATCTCCATTTTTCACTTATGCACAGTGAAAAAATACCCAACACAGAGAAAAATTAGGCGTGTACTACCTTAATTTAGTAAAAACAAAAGTATTATATAACGATATTACTATTATGAGTTTGGTTAGGTGCAACTGTGGAAGAGTACTAGGAGAAAGAAAAAAGTAAGCAAAGCTTAGGGTATGATATATAGTAAAGTGTATAAAAAGAGGTTTTACATAATTTTTTGGTGTATCAGAAATGCGTTTTTGCTTTATCTTTTGGTGTCTTGGTAGCGAGGAAGGAGTGAGAATGATATTGTGGAATGACTTTAATGAACTTTGCAGAGTCATTCATCTCAATCAAGTTTGAAGAGAATGGGGTGGCATCGTGGGAAAAGAGCACAGTGTCGAAGAAGGTGTCCCTAGAGAAGTGCAACAGGAAGGTGTCATGGAAGAATCAAAGCAAGGAGAAGAGCGTGATAGAGCATGGGAAGTCACGTGAGGCGTTTAGGTGGCGGAAGAGGATAGGGCACATGTTCCAGCTCATACGGTGGAAGAAGAGTGGTGGTGTGTGCCACGTGGAGGGAGTGAAGGTGAGAAAGGGTGGTTGGATGAGGACTCTGACAAAGAGGAAAACGACCATCGAATAAAGGGTCCTAAACAACAACACCATTTCTGCCTTTGCTCCTCCACTTTGCAGTCTGCACTGTAAAGTTACATCATACTCATACTATTCACATCCCAGAGTCAAAATTGGCTTTCTTACTATCTCAAAAATGTGCTTTATTAGATTACCACACAAAAAAAAAAGAGAAAAGAAAAAGAAAAAGAAAAGGGTAGTGCTTTGTTTGCATGCTTTGGGTACTCGGGGGTTGTTGTTGTAATTGTTTTGGGTTTTTAATTTGTTGATGGCTATAGACAGTACAGGCTGTAAAAGGGTTTGTTGAAAATGGTTTGATTTTGAGAGTTATAGTTAAAAATAAGATCCATACTGGGGCACTGCCAAAACTCCCCATGTTAGGTACCCGTAGTGGGAAACAATGAAGCACAAGGGCCCTTCAACATTATGCTACAGGACTTGTCTTATAGTTGTCTTAGGGGGAGAATGTCTTGTTCCCAATTTTCTAACTTTAATAAATAAGAGTGCAAACAGTTTTTAAAAATTAAGTAGCAAATAATTTGGTGAATAATGATGAATCCCGGTTACATATATAAATGTTTTTTTCCCACGCAAGTCATGGTGCATGTGTGCTTGTCCGATTAGGCCCTTATAATTTGCTTAGTGGTGTGATAGGTGCCCTACACAGAACCATTTTGTCCCCAAGTGATCGATGGCATTGGGTGTGGGGACATGAATTTGCCACATCAGGACCACAACATATTACAAGGGGCTGAAGGAGAAAAGCTTTATTCGGAGCACAAGAAAATGACAAGACACAATCCAATCCTCACCCAACAAGCGCATCAGATAGGGAAATCGACCAAATCCCCCTCCTTTTCGATCATACCAAATTACTCTCTACAATGCAACACACACATACATTGCTTTATCACTAAGTTTACAATCAAATTAGGTGCACCTTTTCTTTTAAATCTTATGCCCTTCAACATTTTTTTCCATATTTTTCTATTCAATCATGTGAGTTTATTTCTAATTGCCCAACTAAAACCAAAGAGAGGGTTTGAAGAAGAAGTCTCTCCAACAATTAGTGTTGGAGCTAACTTTGGTATTAGTAGATATGTAATGATTAACAATTAGTTTCCGTATGCATGTTTGGGAGATGTTGTGTTGTTTGAAGGGTTGGATGTGCACATGTGCTCCACTGTTATATCAATGTCTTATACGTATTTGATTACATAAAAATAAGAAAGTGTTAATGTGATGGACCTTTCAACCAAAACTCTTAGTTTACTATTCATAAAGTGAAGTAGTAGATGACAATGTAGAACAGGGAGTGTCTGCACCTACTGTAGTTGCTTTGGCTAAAATTAAGTCTAAAGTTGAAAAAGTCTGTTTGCAGTCATCCTCATAGCCTAAATGTTTTCAACAACCCATTTCTGAGAGATTGGAAATGATAAAGTGAAGAATGTAAGAAAAAACAAACAATAATAATTATAATGTTGAACCATGTACCATATTACAACGGCATCATATTATAATTGAATTTTTTTTCTTTCACGTTATCAAAAAGAGAAAAAAAATGTTATATGAATGAATAATGGGTACACGTTAGTAGATAGGGCTCTGTTCACAACCTCCACTCTGTCCCTATTGGTGCATCTGTTGCTCACTTATTCCCTGTTTTGGTTTCAATTCTCACTTTCTTGTCAACTTCATTTCAAACTTACAACAATAACACCCCATGTGAAATGCACCCTTCTATCTTCATACCTCTAAAATATTATTTCTTCTTTTGCAAATCTTATTTAATACAACAATATGTGAGGTTGCATTCCATGTCGTGTTTTAGAAAATCATCTTTAACTACTTAATTACACGCAAATTCATTTTAGTTAAAAGTATATTTATTGAAAAAACACACACATAATTTTGGCCTGCAGTATTAAAAAATACATTTTAAATTTAACTAAATTTTATAAACTATGAATTTTACATCTATATGAAAGGGATAGTATGAAATTTCTTTATTTATTTTTATGTGTTGGATTCCAACAATAACATTGAAATATGATGTACATTTACTTAGAAATTATAACGTGAATTAACAATATGTCCTACTCAATATATATACTCGTTTACTGAATAAAAAAAGTAAAGAATATCGATAAAAGGACAACAACTTTTAGTTAATTTTGCTACATTTTAAGGACTTTTTACATTTAAATTTAAATATAAATATATGAAGATGGCATTAATTTTTACTATAATAAGCTAAACATGGATTCAAAAGATGACGTTAGAGGAGGTTCTATCACTGATAGGGGTTGATAAGAACATTGAAACTAAGGTTTATGTTTGGATTCCGGTGAGGGTGAAAAGGAAAAAAAATAGAGGTTGTTAAAATTTAAAAAAAAAAAGTATGTTTAGAGATTTAGATGATTTGATTGATGTAATATAATATTTTTTCAAATTAATATATTTAAATAGTAATTTGTAAAATAAATTTATAATATAAAAATAAATTTAAAAATACAAATTAAAGTTAAAATAAAGTTTGAGTTAAAATAAAATAATTATTATAAATTTTTACAAATAAAAATTACATTTAAGAATAAAAATATATTAAAATAAAAATAAAAATAAATTGAAAATAAAAATTATTACAAAAAATTCATAAATAAAAATTATATTTAAAAAACATATTTAAACTAATTAAACTATAAACATAATTTAGAATTAAAATAAATAATAATATAAAACCTGATTATATTATTTTATGTGATGTTTATTGCTTTAGTATTAGTTTCTGTTAGTTTAGAGTCTTAGTTATACATTTGGATTATTGATCAGAACTTTGTGGTGCAGATTAATCTATTCTTATGTTCATTAGGAGTTTGAGTTATTTGTGAGCACACCTGTTTATAATCAGGTAAGGAGAGCTAATTTTAATCTTCAATATAAAGCCTAGGTTAGAAGATCTAGATGTGAAGGTGACATAATCACAAACTTTAAATTTTTTTTGTAAGATTTGTTGTTGGGTAAATTATTGTATTTTGATTTCGACTGAAAGTGAAAGTATTGAGATGATAGATTTTATTGATTTGGTACATTTACAAGTTGATTGTGATGTGAACAATATTCTTGAATGTGTTTGAATGGTATTATGAATATTTGAAATGTAAACATTGATGAATATTTTGTTGGAATTTGGATGTTGAAATTGAATGAATTTGATTTGGAAACCATGAATGTGTAGATATATAAGTTAACATAACAATTAAAGTACAAGGTGATATTAATTTTGTTTTGATATGTTTTGTTAAAATACAAATTTGATATTGAATTTTTAGAAAAACTTGAAAGATATCATTCATAAAAAATTTATGTATAGTAATTTCACTCAAGCAAGATATTTTTGCTTAACTGATATATCTCCGCTTAAGTTAAATTAGGACAATAAAATTCACCTTGTTCTCATGTTCATTTTCACTCAAGTGAGAGGGCTCTCGCTCAAACAAAAATGGGATGGAAATTTGGATGGTTCTTGAGTATTTTCGCTCAAGCGAGATAATTCCCACTCAAGCAAAAATAACACCTGGAACTAAACTTGCTTTTGACCTTATTTTCGCTCAAGCTAAACAAATTATAAAACAACTTTAAAAGTTTGAAATTTTCTTTTATATTATTGAATTGTTTAAAATCTAAATTTTATATGAAATATGTATATTTTTTTAAAATTTTGAAAATATCCATTCTAGATTTTATAATTTAGAATATAAATTTCTATTTTTGATTGTATAATTTTAAACATATTCTTTTATTTTGGTATATAAAACCTAGAATACAACAAATCTCAAATTTTAACTTTTAGATTTTATTATCCATAAAGTTTTTAGATTTCACGTTCCAGAATTAAAAAAAATGTTTAATATAAAACTTCAAAATATAATTTATATTTTTTTAAAGTTTGGGGTGCATAAAGAAATCGCCAATGTTGAGAACTGCAAGACCCTTAAGTTAGTCCACTTTCACTTTATTTTATTGAAGATATCTTTTAGGTCCAAAAACATACAATTTTGGATTCAAATCTAGAATCGTCTCCCAACAACACAAATCAGCCTAAGATATTTGAAATTTTCAAATGCACTCAGAAATGCTTCTCATCTCTCTCTCATTCACCCATACACAATATATACAGACACACACAACACAAGAGATGTGTGTCAAGGATAGTAAATATGTATGAGAGGTTGATCGATATGTAAAGGCAACAGGAGAAAACTTTGAGTATTGATATATTAACACCTAAAACCACCTCACACTATTTAAAATTTCTCTCTCGCTAATTGTCACCGATTGCTAATTTTCCGAACAATATACAAAAAAAAATAGCTTTCATACATAAAACTAGAATAACAATTTTTTTTATGTACTATTAACTTTGATACCAAAACGTCCTCTTACATTTATTTAATCTTGAGAGTTTAAACACTGACTTTTTTTTGTCTTAGATTGAACTTCTATAACATTACAAAAATAAAATAAAATTGAAAAGTGAAAGTGGCTGAGCCAACAGCGTTGTCTAAATTGAGATGAATTTGATATCATTCTTTAGGTACTGGTTTTTACTTTTGGGTGTTTACCCAATACATCCATTTATGTATATTATACGATTGTATATAAACATTAGTATATGTACCGGTATGGACGAGAACATAGTCTCCCTGACCGAGACCCACTTGCCTGTCCGAGATCTGGTCTACCTGATCGAGATTAGGGAAACCTGACCGAGACCTAAGAGACTTGGTCGAGAAGACCGAGACTAGGGAAACCTGGTCGAGACCTTAAAGACTTGGTCGAGACGACCGAAACCTGGTCTACTTGACCGAGACCAGGGAAACCTGGCCGAGACAACTGAGACCATGGAATCCTGGCCAACGGCCGACCCATATTACCGTTAATGCTCAAACCAAGGTCAGTGAAGTTAATCCATCATTAAGGATTAGGTAATGCAACCCTAAGCGAGATCCACTCCGCTAATCAGGCCCGATAAGGTAAGTCCATTAGAATAATATAAATACACATCCCAAGGAGAAATGTACGTTATTTATTACTGTTCACCTACCAGAGTACAGGTACTCCCACCATCCGGTGTTCACCCGAGACCGAGTGCGGAAGGAGAAGCAGGAGGACGAGAAGAACCCCAATTCATCACCCAGCAACCTGACCGACCGAAAGAAGGAGAAGAAGACTTCAATAGTTCTCTAGGTCTATCTTCCTAGAAGGAACAGTATACAATATAAAATATAATAGAATGCGAGTACCACCATCAACTCTTGAAATCTGACTATTCAAAGTTAGATAATAACTTCTGATTTAACACCAATAAATGCTATGTCTCTGGTTTTGCGAATTGAATTTGACATTCCAAAATCCAACAGCTACAACTTTTATACACTTGAACAAGGGAAAGAGGAACACATAATCTCCTTTCAAAAACAGAACTTTACGAATATGAATAGTAAAAAAAGAAATCACAACCTCCTTGTAGTTAGTGGTGATTATTATTATAATTATTATTGTGTGATAAGGAATGGAACAATTTTGACGACTTACTTGAAATTTTAAGCTAACACAGTGATTCCATATTCTTGAGATGAAGGTTGTAAAGCACGAATGCGAATGTCATATTTGATTGGACTTGATGCTTGGGTAGCAGGTGATGGTTTTGTTCCGTTTGAAACGAGGGGAGAAGACAATGAAGTGTGATGATTGTAGGAATATCCAACATGGTTGCAACACTTGCGACAGAGAAGCTTGGTTTTTGGACGGAACAAACCCCACGAGTGCTTAGAAAAAAATGGGGCACATTCAATTTCTTCAGCACGGGTGAATCTGCTGTCATCAACGTTCAAGAATGATATAATTCCTCGCTTTATGGATTTCCCATATTTTGAACCGATGGAAGATATGCTCCGGTTAGAGGAGGATAGGTTAAGGTCGTACCCGCAAGTGCCACAACTGCAGAAGTTAGAGATATGTGCTTAGACATTGTAATTGCAAACTGGAAAAAAGAGAATTAAAAATTTCATTCAGATTGGACCATCACAATCATCAACAAGTATTGGGAAATGGTCAAATGAAAGAAAGAAAAGTAGAAGAGGAAACTACCTACTTTTTTCTTTGCTTTTGACCATGCACACTACTACAACTCAAGTCAAAATTTTACTACAGTTTACTGAAAAATTGGTCTCCTTGCTTTTTAGCAAACAGATCCTTCCATATTGCTTATCTTTCAAATCAGTAAACAGATAAACTACATCAAAATTTTCTTTTATTGAAGAGATAAGATCATTTACAGCACCTAAAGTGAAGAACCTGAGTAGTCGTGTTCAAATTATATAGAGATTCCAATAAACCATTCTACTAACATGGGAGATAACTATGTTTCTCAAAGTGTGTGCATGATCAGGAGTTTAATCTTTGAGTAAGAACATCTATTAAGACGTGTTTCTGTAGATAAACTAGTATTTGACTATCCCCAAAATAATCTGGGCACTCAAACATGCTAACAACCCAAACTTTTTCCATGAAAACATGATCATAAAACGGGAATTAGATATCAGATTAGGTGTTGCCGTATTGATGGGTCTAAAAGTGTCTAACTAAGCATAGGAATGAATACACGGGTAAAGGTCATGGTCCAGCAGATACTATTCCAATTTCACTGGACCTAAAAACATTGAACTCATAGCAACAACACAAAAAGAGAAACAAATTCTACCACAATTAGCACAGTAAGTGAACAGTTGAGAATATTAAAGGGGATCAACAGAAACAAGTATTAACCCAAAAGAATCCGAAAACATGTGATGGATAGAGTATATGAGGGAATATATATGAAAGGAGAATCAATTAGCCACTGCTTTTCAGTCATTCAAACTTCAAAAAATGACACTATCAGGTATTATTCGGAAGGAACCATAAATCATATTGCAATTATGGTGAAAGAAAAAACAGAAGAATAAAAAAAACCAATGAGATTGAAAAAGAACCTGTATTGGACATCCCTCTGAGAATAGCAGGAATAGGTGTAGGAGGAGGAAGTTGGATTTTGATGAACTTGTGATCTTTTGTTGAACACGGAATTCTCCATTTGAGTTGAATATGAGCAAAGGAGAAAGAGAAAGAGAACTAAATAATAACAAGAGGAAGAAGGAAAGAAACTGCCCAGTAGGAAGTTTTAAGTTTGACTCTACCCAAACCGATTCACACTTCCTAACAAACATTCCTTAAGAATTTTAATTTTCTATACTATATTTGTTTATATACTACTTATACAATCAAATGGTCATTTTTTACATTTTTTCAATTTTACAAATTATATTTGAAATAATTTTTTAGTAATTTAATGTTTTTTTATTTCCAATGCATGACAAATTAAACCTTTAATATCTTCTTCTTTATGTTTTTGGTCATTATGCCCGTAATTGCGGCCCATTATAATTAATTAGGATCATGAATTACTATTTTTTTTTGTCTCAAGCTAAAATTAAAATACTGTATAATCATTAAAACTAAAGGCAACAATAATTTATTGATATAATAAAATGATAGCATAATTAAAACACCAAGAAAACCCGTCCGTGATCCAAGTGGAATCAGCCTCCATATGTTTCTTTTAACTGTTAATTACATATTGCTTAATCATTGTAACAATTGACTAGGTTAAGAAAAACATTTTCCATCCTAAGTTTAAAATAAGAAAACAAATTTGTATTGTAATGTAATAGACATTTTTTAAGTTTTTCTAAATAATCAACTATTTTATCCTTTGAAAAGTACATTTATTAACTTATTTTTATGAATCATCTTTCTGACTATTTGATAATTTAAAATAAAATTGTAATAAAATATATTTTATAAACTAAAATTAAATGTTTAATATAGTACACAGTAGAATAAGAGACGGGACCAACCGCGTTAAGTTACGTTGGTAATCGTAAGACAGGGTTTGTTTTAAAAATGTATGGAATTCAACATGTTCTTGACATTTTTCACTTTCTAGTCTTTTCAGAATTGAACGTGTATAAACTTTAAAATTATACATATTTTTACAAAATTTGTTTTTAATTTCAGTCGTCAAACCGGCCATGATGCAAGTGATTTTATTTATTTATGGAAGCTTCGACTAAGCATTATTTATATCCACTGTTACGTTTATGAAAACAAACTATTTATATTTTCTGACTTTTTTAGTGTCTTGTGCCGACACAAAGGCAATTGTTAATTCCCACAAAGGTAAAGTTGTTCGGTGATGACACGTGTAGTAACTGTGTGTGTGTTTTAACAGGTAAAAATGGAGTAATATAAAAGGGTAAAGCAGATTAGAAAAAAGTGTGATGATTTAGTTTGTGGTGAACTGAATGCATTGATGATAGATGAGGAAAGGAGTTTTTGTTTAAACAGATGTGAAGAAAGAAAAGAGGTGATGTCTATTCATCATCCCCCTCATCTGTAACGAATTTGCCAGTTCCAGGATTCAAAGCAGCAACGAAGAAGAAAAGAACGTTGAACAAGACAAGGGGTTCGATCTCGTTGATTGGTACTCCAGTCTCAATGTTCAGCTGCGCTAGTGCTCCCTTCCCAGTAATAATCTCTCCAATCAATGAGAAAACGAATCCCAATTGAGCCAATCTTCCCACAAATAGCTCGTTAGCTTTTGTGAATCCAAACAAAGGACCTGAAATATAAACAAATCTAACCCGTTTATACCTACACTAATCATTGTTTCTCACTAAGGAATCAGACATTTAACAACATTGTTTCAAAAGTAAGGTACCTGAACCGAGACCAATTGCTTCTCTGAACCCTTTGCCTGAAGGAATAACACCTGCAGTGTTGGGTTCGTCGTCATCAACAAATTTCCCACGGTCACCTAAACCTCCAATGGCTCCTAGCAGCGTGAAGAGGATGAAAAACAGAAGAAGGGGCTCTGCTTCATAAATGGGAATCCCAGTTTCCAGATTCAGTTGTGATAGAATTCCTTTCCCAGTTACTGCTTCACCCAACAGTGATGCCTGCACAAAATTAATTCACACAACAACCTTTCTTAATCCTTCTGCCCAATAACACAACCCAATTTCAAAATCATTTTTCCAACACTATATTTATATTACTTTCTTTTCTTAAAAAATTCATATCAACTAAAAAATAAGATATATCACACCCGAATACAACACTTACCTTACTAATAATTTTATAAAACTAAGACACATGTTGGGTGAATATTAACTATTTTTTATTAATCAATTTTATAAAATTAAATTAAACTTAAATTTTATTCTCTATAAAATAAACTAGTTTACAGGATGTATTAAATTTATAAAGTGGTACTCATTCACAATACAAACTTAATTCTCAAGTGTATTGAAACCAACAAAATATCACGTCATCTCACTATTAAGGTGTCTATTTATAAGCTAAGGTTTATTTTACTCACCGCAAAACCAAGCATGGCAACACGACCCACAAAGAGCTCGTTCTGCTTGGTAAAACCAAACCCTCCAGAAGTGCCAAAGACACCATCTTCAACCTTTGGCTTTGACTTTGTAACCTGAGTGAATACATAACTTAAATCTGGTGAAACAAAATTCAATTTTCTGAAACACGAAGCATTAGATTAGACCAGACACAAGTTTCAGTTACAAAAAAAAAGGAAAATGAGTACCTTGGTCTTAGCAGGAGGGGCCTTGGTCTTTGATTTGAAGAGGGCGAGAGTTGTGAATGTACGAGGTGAAGAAGAGAAAGAAGCTGATGATGGAAGAGGGCTGAATGAGAGTTGAGAGAATTTAGGCCTTAATTGGAGAAAAAGATCTTTCTTCAAATCCAGGGAGTGGCTGCTAGAGACACTAGACATGAGGAACATGGTTTGAGCCATAGCTTGAGTATGAAACAAGTATTGTAGGTGGTTTGGTTTAGATTGTTGAGAGTGGTAGTGTTGAATATGTTAAGGAAGAGTTTACCAAAATGATGATAGAATGGGAGCACCATCTTTAATTTAACAAGGGTGTGGATGTGGTGTAGTAGTTGATGAAAGGCAACAAGAGTGACCACGTCTCCAATATTTGTGGGTATGGTGATAATGTTTTCATTTGAGGTTTTACAAAATAATATTTGTCTTCTTTCATTTTCTGCCTCAAACTTAGTACGCTCACTCACTTTAACTTGGATCTGCCTCTCTCTATTTTATTTTCCTGGTTCAATTTCATCTACAAAATAATTGAAGTTGGAGTTTTTGAAAAGCAATGTGTCTAGATTCTTCCAAATTCTAGGATGGGTTTTATTGCGGTCCAGAATCTGAAGAAAGAAGTTAGTCAGTAGCAGCTATGAGGATTGGACAAGGAAATCTCAACTCCACAAATCCTCCTTTGACACGTAAACCACCAGTAGTGGATATTCCTAGTACACACTTATTTGTTATCTTAGCATAAAAAAAACTCTCTAAAATAAACGGTTGAATATTTAACAAGCACGTGAAAATATTCCCGCAACCTCCATCATTTCTCAACTTCATCATATTTCTTAATTCTAACTACAACTATTTTCTAACTGAGATCTTATTTAAAGTCGTTTAAAAGTAAACAAGAATAAAAATTGTGTTTGAAATTCTATTTAACATCTCATTAATTATCGGTTAAATCTCACCTTATAAATATAAGATTTAATTAATTAGACTTAAAAATTCACTTTTTTAATTTTTTAATATAATATGAGAGTTTCTATTATGAGAGTCATTATCATATCATCTATTATCGGATCATTCGTAAATATATAGTCTCATGCACTTGTATAATATACATATTTATAAAAATTATAACATTTTTTCATCTTTTTCACTAATGTAGAAATAACATACTACAACGACTTTCTATGTCGATCAAACGATAACCGATGTAAACAAAAATGAGGTGACATTTTTGTAAATATTTGATACATATTACACCGATTAAGTTATATAATCGATGTAATATATTGCTGTAAGACTTATTTTTTTTGCGTTAACATAATATATTACACATCGGTTAAGAACTGGTGTAATATACCACACTCACAAAAAAAGGTTAGAAAAAACTTAAGTGAGAGTGTGGTATATTACATCGGTTAGATGGCTTAACCGAAGTAATATATCAAGCTCTCACTTAAGTCTTTTTTAAATCTTTTTTGTTGTTGTTGTGAGTGTGGTATATTACACTGGTTAAGTCATCTAACTGGTGTAATATATGGTGCCTATAGAAAGGATTTTTTTTTTAAAAAAATAACTTTGAGCAATATATATTACACCGGATAGATGACTTAACGGATGAATTTTTGTTTTTTATTTTAAATAATTGGTGATAGTTAAAAAAATATTTGTGACCATTAATAAAAGTTTTAGAAAAAGGTCCTAGATATCCATGTGAATTAAATCAAATATTCTGAAAGTTCTCTTATTACTAGAAGAATAAGTCAACTTTCTTTATTTAGTCAAATAACAAATTTTTGGAAATAAAAGGAAATTGTTTATGTAAAATGTGAAGACGTTTCCAGGTAAATGCCTTAATCTAAAATGCCAAATGTTATTCATGGTTATTGGAGTGGTGGTGGAGAAATTAAAAAGGGATGGAAGAGTGAGTAAGGTTGAAGGTTCTTGCTGATTACTAAGTGATAAAGATCTTGTTACAATTTATCCCAACCAATCATCCTCAAGGAGTTCACATTCGTATAAGACAAGAATCATGAAAAAAAAAAACGAGTTTATACCGGAGACCATAAAGCAATATGGAAATATACAAAATGTTGAAATTAAATTATGGAACATAAAGAACGTAAAGGAAGGAGAAAATTGTATGGTTATAGAAAAAACTTGCTCTGACAGAGGTACCATTGGGTAAATTTATCCAAATGGGTTTGATATTAGTATAGACTTGAAATGAGGTAAGAGAAGATGTAATATGGTTCGTAGCTCTGAATCTACAATCCAAGGGGTAGGGTGTGTAGAAAAAGAAAATGGATGTGTGTGGTGGTGCAAAAAATAAAGGTGATACCCAAATTGTTGGAACCGAGTGAAGGGATTGGGCTCTTTAGAGAGATATTAATATTCGGCTGATTCTCCCTGCACCCAACACATTTTAACTGACACCCAATCACATATAAGAAAAAGACAAAATTACCCTTAATGAATTTCATAATACTACCTAACCCTATTCTTCTTCTTCTTCCTTTCTGCGTGAAGCAGCTGTGGCAGCCACGGTGAGCCACCTTCTTCTCCATTCGTTTGCAGCCACCGTGATCTTCATTATCGCAGGCAGAGCAGCAGCCGCGATGGAGAGCTTCTAAAGTCGGAGAAGGAACCATCAAGGTACGACATGCCTATCAGATATTTGTATCCGTAATTCACTATTGCGTTCCGCATAAATTTTTCTATAATTCATTATTGCATTCCGGATATTTTTATCCGTAGATGATTAGTGGCTTCCGGATATTTTTATCCATAATGGACTTTTGACTTACAGATATTTTTATCCATAATACACTTTGGACTTTTGACTTCCGGATATTAATATCCGTATTGAAAATTTTGACTTCCGGATATTAATATCCATAGTGAAAAAAACAGACTTTCGGATTCTGATATCTGGGACCAGCTAAGCTCAAACAAAAACCAGAAACGATTAATGTCTGTGCACAACAATGAATGTAACCTCCTCTTTTGTAGCCCAAAGCAAAGCTTCACACAACAATGAACTTCCTCTACCTCACAATACAATATTTTTCAAAAGTGAAGAAGACAAGGGCATGATGAGATTTTAAAAAAGTTCGTCAGTGCCAATCACAATTGATCGGGTGCATGAAGCAATTGCCTTAATATTTTTGGGGGTGATTGTTGTCCATCGAGCTCAAACTATTAGAAGGAGTGTGCTAGAGAAGACTAATTAAATGCTGAAATTGGGCTATAGTGAGATTAAGCCCAAGATCTTGAGTGAGGTCTCCTTTTCTTCAATGCAAGAAGCATTAGTGACCACATTGTTAGCTGAAGAACCAGTTCAAGGGTTAATTTTTGGCTTGCCAGGATGACTCAGTGGATAAACATGTTTGCTATAACAAATACCCATTGTGTCGTTGAGAGAACGACAATAACTACACTTTTCTAGAGGAGTTGGCTTTGTTCGTGGTACTTCAAGTTCTGTTCATGGCAACATTTGCAAATAAGTTAGGTTCATTAGTGTAAAAAAACGACATCATGTTGACGTTCGTGTTGAATGATCATGGAAAAAATCCAATTCACTGATGATAGGGAGTCCATAAGGAGCACTTCAGATCGAACCACTGAAAAAACGATCATTAAGACCAAGACCTTTAAGGAACCTGATGATAAAACCTTGAGTATGAAACATTTTGTCATAACACTTGCATGGTTTTTCACTAAAATGGTGCATTTTTTTTTCATATTTACGTAAATGGGCAAAAACAGAAAAAATTACAGAAATGGGCAATTCTTGGTCAAAGTTGTCAATGGTGTAGGCAACATCAATTAAATTTGTTAATCTATCTATTTTTTATTTTTTAATTAAAGTTTCTAACTCGGTTGGCAACTTCAGTTTAAATAAAATTGGATACTGGATTGACAATTTCACTCCATTGAAATTGCTAATTCGGTTGGCAAGTTCAGTTGATTTATTTTTAAAAGAAATGACAATTAATGTTTTTGGAAATAAAAATATATAGTTAAAATTTTTATTTTAATTATAATATCAAAATTTTATTTTATTTTATTTAAGAAAATGGTATATAAAGTTGAAGAATTAA
>Ga0123342_1001295_pt1 | contig 41997 bp, 25 predicted proteins | sample Turbeawhitnodule_FD_89960 | JGI IMG/M metagenome (GOLD analysis project Ga0123342, IMG submission 89960) | Root nodule microbial communities of legume samples collected from Mexico - Turtle bean Mexico white nodule | ecosystem: Host-associated > Plants > Roots > Nodule | place: Mexico: Nepantla...
ATCCGTACCCAGTCTCCAAATCCACTTTCCTAATAAAGCCAAGTTAAATTTCCTAAGATCAATGATTCCAAGACCTCCAGAATCCCGAGGCTCACACACCTTATCCCAAGAAGCCCAAGCGATATTCCTTCCATCAGAGCCCCACCCCCAAAGGAAATTCCTTTGGATCCGAACTAACTTGTCTGCCACCACAAAAGGCAGTTTAAATAAAGACATAAAAAATAACGGGATTGAAGAAAGAACAGACTTGATTAAACAAATTCTCCCTGCCATTGACAGGCACCTGCCTTACTGATTGTTATATTTTATGGTTTGGCAGATTTAATTGGAGTTGTTAGTAAATGTATTTTTATCTTTTGCTTGAGATAAATAATTGTTGTTAAAAAAATTGTTAAGTGTACACCTATGGCAAACCGCAATAATATTTCTTGACGTGATTTTATATATTTTTTAAACTTTTTTCATTTTCTAATGTGGTACTACTGCAATGTTCATCTTTTGTGTGTAACAAAAAATTATATAAAACTTGATGTTTACTAGTATCATTGGTTAATAAGATTTAAGATTTTGATTAAACAATAACATAAGTTGGTTTTAAAACATTTTCCTGGTATACTCGCAATGCATTAGATTAGACATGGGTAAGGACTTATGTTAGTCAAAAAAAAAAAATGTTATTACAAAAGTTAATATCTTACTCGTTCATATAATTGAGTAGTTAATTATTTTAAGAGGTTTGGTTAAATTAGTAAATCATTTCATTATTATGGTAATGAAGAGTTAGTGTAATTTTATATAAATTGGAGTAGACATACTACAATAATGAAAAGGGAATGCTTCTATGTGAAAAATAAATGGTTAAAGTATAAAATTTTATGATTATTAGGATTGGAAAACATTCATTAACAAAATTGGAGATTTTGGTTAAATCACTACAAAAGTTGGTTAGGCCAATTTCTTATGGTATTACAAATTTCATTAAATGGAAACACCTTACATGTATTATAGGCTTTCTCGAAAGAAAAATAAAATTGTAAAAGAGTGTTGACAATAAAGACATTTGACTTAAACTCACTTCTCATAACATGAGAGTAAAGTTAAATAGTGAGTTTAAGTAAAAAGTCACAAGTAGATGGAAAGAAAGAGAGCATTAATCTAAAAAAAAAAGATATCGTGGGAGGTTTGGAAGAACCATCAACACGAAATTGCCAAAATATTATAGAAAAAGGAACAAGTAAAAAACAAGTTATAAATAAAAGAGAATGAAGAAAATATGCAAAGTTAAAAAAAAAAAAAAAAATAAAGTCAGCTAAAGGTGTAAACTTGAAGTGTATGTTGATCATAATGTTATCATGCAAATTATAAAATAAATATTTTTATTAACTTTATATATTATAATTATATAATATTTGAGGATAATTGTTATTTTTATAGATATTTTTATAAATAATAAGATAAATTATATTCATAAAAGTAGAATTAATAAAATAAATTATATTCATAAGAGTAAAATTCTCTTTATCAATATTCATAGATATTGCTATTAGTGAATATATATCTCAAACTTTGAATATATGTTATTTAGTATTTATTATTCATAGATATTATTTATTATAATATCTAAATTTGTAGTTATAATTTATTATTTATTATTATCACACATACGTGTAAACAATACGGGGTCCATATAGCGTATGGGGGTATAAATAGTATTTCCTTTTATAAAGAGGCCCGAAAAGAATTGGTGCTTTAGAAGGCCCGTGGTTAAGCCCATGGTGAAGATACGATATGATGACTGTGTTTTGGCGGAGGGGAGGCGTGGCAGTGCAGTGGCAGCGGTGAAAGATTGAGAGAGGAAGAAGGAGAATTAGGGTTAGGGTTACGGTTGTGCTTGTGGTTGTGGTTGTGATTGTGGAGAGAAGATGCAAGGCGGTGACGAAGTTAGTATAGAAGAGTTGGCCTCGAATCTTTCCCTCTACAAAGATCAACTTCACCAGGTAAGCTCAATTCAACTGTTCACTCACTCTGTTCTCGTTTCGTCTCGTCAATTTATTCCTATTTCAATGAATTTTCAGGTCAGACAGCTCCTTAACGATGAACCTTCGAATTCAGAATACGTTGACATGGAGAGGGAACTTTCCGAGGTATGACTACATTTTTCTTTTCATGCTAACAATTAATACACCACTTCTCCTACTTCTTCATCATCTCAATCTCAATACCCTTCTTTGTCGAGAAAGCAGATCCCTACCATAAAGACATCAGAGGATCCTTGTAGGCAAACATGTCTGCCCTTCCCATGCACCGTATTGTGTATTACCAATCAAATTCATTTTTTGAATTTTCTTGGTTTTAAAAGGTGCTGAGCGTACTACTTTATATTTGGAACTGCACTGCAGCAATTTGTAACATGATTCAAATTGCTCAACCTGAGGACCATGTTCAAATAAATAAGTGAATCTTACATACATAACAAAACAAAAAACCAAAGACAACCTCGTCAAAATGCACATCACGTCTATCTTGGTTCTTGTGCAGGTGTGCTCTCTGTCGTGATGTCCAGCATGCTTTCTCCCTCTCACCTGATATGAGATGTTCACACTGAGATTCTTCTAAGTTAGAATTTTGACATTAATTTTGGTTTATCATGTAAACATTTTCTGAAAACTTCTTGTTTTACTGAACTCCAAATATGTGCCCTAAAATTGTGTTACGCAGGTCATTGCTTTGACGGAGGAACTCCTTGCAACTGCAAAGCAAAATGAAATCTCTGGTTCAACGGCTGCTCCTAATGCTGGTACATCTCCAAGTTTGTCAATACATAAGGAGAATCAAATGGTATGTTCTCTGCATTCTCGTTTGATTTTGGAGTTTACTTGCACCATTACTTTCAGGGAAATTGGAAATAATGATTAGAGAACACTTTACTAATATTGCCTAGTTTTTTCATACAATTTATGCCTTTTTCCGTACTCTTATTTTCCCTTGTTTTCCCCATATATATAACAATTATTTTCTGAATTTGGGACTATACGAGCAATTGCTCATTTCAAGTGTATGTTTCATTCTTGGGGTCTGTAAATCTCCTTTGGGGCATTAGTATTGTCATTAGTTTTGATTTTGGTGGATCTAGTGTTTTCCTTTGGACGTGGATCAGTTTTCTTGCCAGAGTCTTTTTATTACAATAAAGAAAAAAGTAGAGAGATTTTTTTACAGGAACATGAAGACCCAGGTTTTACTGCAGTACGTTAAGTCCTCAGTTTGCTCATGGTTTCCTTTGTTTTGTTGTAGTAGGATTGTTGGAGTTTCCATGTCCTCATTTTGGCCCTTTGCTCGTGGTTTCCTTTACAAAGCCCTTAGCATACATACAGCCAGATGAATTTTAATGCATGATAAGGATCATGTCATATCCCCTCCTCTTCCTCCCTCCAATTTTCCTGCAGTCCAATTCTGAAGAGGAAATAAATTATTGTTGGGTGGTGCTGGTCACTTACATGTATTGAGTTGCTTGTGCATTGTCTGGTAGTATCTTCTGCCTATATTATGATTACTGGGCCTGCTGGTGGGTTATTTTGGCATTTTAAGGATGTTTGAAAATATGCATTGGCATATGCCAGGTCTCTGTCTGCTTTTGGCTATAATTTAGGTTGCAGATGAACAGTTGATTTATCTGCATTAATATGTATCTGCAACAGACTGCATTGTTATATGCTAAAATAGAATCAAGGTTGTCTAAATCTTGAGTTATCTAGTCAGATCTTGCAAGTTTACAATGCTAGGTAAATAAAATAAGTTAAACCATGGTCTAACTCTTTTCAGGATAAACTTTGGTAAACTCTCACAAGCTTTAGTTAAGAAACAAGTTTGCGAATTTGAAATCCAACCCAAACTTTGCTTCCCATTGATCTCACTGTGTTGTGTTTTCTTATGGCCCAAATGATTTGAAGATTTTAACTCCTTTTTTAAAGTTTTTCACCTTAAGAACTCATGTTTTTATGAATATATGTATGATTTGAGAATTTATGGATGTGATTCTATTTTAGTACTATGAGCATATTCAATGGGAGTTTCTTACAAGGATTCCTTATCAGTAAAAACTTTATTTTAATGTGGATACCACGTCTTTCCTTAAAATTGAAGATAGTTGCTTGTATAAGGAGCTTTTTGTAACTTTAAGGAGTCCATGTTTGTGGGTTACTCATTAAAGTGATGTTTTTATTGATAAGGAACTCTTGTGAGAAACTCTTGGTGATGCCTTATCATACTTTATTATTGTGGTTTGCTACTTCTGTTATGGAGATAAAATGTAGAATTATTAATAGTATTATGTAATGCATGTATGTTTTTAATATTACTTTTTATGATGAGTAAACTTGTTACTGTGAAAACTCTCCAAGTTTATGTAGACTTTCAAGTTTGACAACCTTGCATAGATAGAACTGCCTGTTCATGATTCATTTAATTGCTTTCGATTGATAATTGATGAAATTAAAACTAGTAGAAGTAGTGGAGGAAGTAATTGAAATAGTATCTGAATCTGATGACCTGTATGCTGTGATGCACCAATACATTTATCAGGCCATCTGACACGGATACGTTTAAAGTATGTATCTGTCGCAGTTACATTTAAAGTACGTATCTGACACGGTATCTGTCATGATATCTGTCACAGTTACATTTAAAGTACATATCTGACAAGGTTACATTTAAAATACGTACATGTAAAGTGTCAGCAATTAATTACAAATAGAAGAGTGCTTAACATAGTTCTTGGAAGTTAGAACTGTTGCTTATTGATACAACTAATAATGATTTATGAATTCTCGTTGTCCTTTAGGTTAAACCTTAATCCCATAGAAAAATTTATTGATGAGGAGGGTCCACAACTTATTTATAAGACAACACTTCAAGGATCCCACTTTTTAACCCCTTTTTGCTAAAATAGCCTCATATATAACATTCCTGTAATATATATAACAATCATAATTTTTCTAATAGTAATTTTTGTTCTTTATAGTCATATATTTAACTGTCATTATTTTTATTTTATGTTATTCCGAACACTAAACATACATAAAATATATAATTTTATTGATGTATTCCATGAAATCATTTTCCAGATTTGATATTTGAGTACCACTTAATTAAAAAACAAGTTCTGTGGCAACAAATGTTGATAGAAGCAAAGCAACTAACTATTTTATGTTATTCCAAACATTAAACATACAAAAAATATATAATTTTATTGATGTGTTCCACGAAATAATTTTCCAGATTTGATATTTGAGTACCACTTTATTAAAAAACAAGTTCTGTGGCTACAAATGTTGATAGAAGCAAAGCAACTCACTATTTGTATATACATTTGGATAATATTTTATAATGACTTTTTTAATGAAATTACAACGAAATTTATTTATTTTGTGAATTATATATATTTTAAACGTATATGAACCCATTGTGTCCTATTTTTTTAAGATCAGACAAATTGCCGAATCAGATACATTTCGTGTCCGACACTTGTAACAGATACGTACATCATAACCTGTACGAAATACTTTTCTTGTGATTGATTATTGATGAAATTACAAACTGGCAACGGTTGGGGAGGCAACTATTGAAATTATCTCTAAATCTGATGACTTGTTTTGTCACTATTACCCTAATTATATCTCTATACTCACTTTTCTGGTAATTGTTAAAGGATTGTTATGTTGTTTCACTTTTGTTGGAGATGATTTGATTAGAGATATGATTTGATTACATTAAAAAAGGAGAAATGATATGATTTGATAGGGGAATATCTTCCCAATCCGGGAATTGTTGTCACTAGTCCTTTCGATATCTTGTAACAGTTGGATAGCAGTTCTGATCTTCAAGAGAAACTTCCTATTGGAACCAAAGTTCAGGGAGTTTGGAGTGAAGATGGGGAGTGGTACTGTTGTCTATCACTGTATTTTTTTCCCATTTCATTTACCTATGTTTACTGTGTTTTCACTTTGTTGTGTTATGAATTTCCAGGTATGATGCTACAATTGAGGCTTATACACCAAATGGTTATTATGTATCCTATGACAATTGGGGTAATAAAGAAGAGGTAAGGCTTGTAAAAACTACTTGATGCACACCCGATGATCCCATTGCTAGTCATGAGGTGTCATTTGTGGTCATGCATAAATTTCCCTCTAAATTCTTCATTGCTATTTGTTTTACTTTTTATGGGTATTTTCCCGCACCTAGGAAAATAGTGGTTGGAGTTATTGAGTTATATAGGTGTGATCGAACTCTAGAATTTACATTAACTCGTGAAGCTTTCATAAAATCTTTTAAATTAATAACAAGTTTGGGAATTCAAATAACCATAAAATGAAAGAAAAATGCTACCAAGTTGAAGTTCAAGACTTTAAATACGGACAAACAAAAGTATTGAGTAGAAAATAAAGATAAACAGAAAAAGGGGAAACTGAATATGAAAATAGAAAAAGGAAGAAAAAAAAGGACCGATTTACTTCAAAGTGAAAGGAAACAAAAAAAGGATGGAAGAAAAGAGAAAATAGGATGAAACATGTCCCAGGCAGCAACTGAATAGGTCGCAGGTGGTGGCAGCATAGGTCACAGGATGCACCATTGCCACCAGTGTCTGGTTAGTGTCAGTGGTTGCTGAATTAGAACTGCTGTGTGTTTGGGTTGTGGCTGGTAATTTAGGTTGGGTTGGGCTGTATGACCCAACTTTTTTTTAAAGGAACTATTGGGCTAGAGTTGGTATGGACCAAAAACAGTTTTGAAATCAATGAAACTCGGGTTGCATTGGTCTAGGGTTGGGTCACACTGACCCAAAGCTTAATCTTACTCCTTTGTGACATGATTTTGTGGCATGATTTCCACCAAGGTTTCCTGCAACATCCCAAAGGGGTTGTCATGTACCGCCATGGAAGACCTGATTGGTGTGGCAACAGAAAAGAAATCTGCCACAACTTTTTATTGAATGAACAGAGAATAGTAGAAAAATCTCAAAGGGTTTTCCTTTTCCAAAGGATTTCTCCTTTCACAAACAAAGAGTGAATGGTCAATCTACAATTGATAAGTGAATAATTTCACAAATTGTGAATGGGTCAATCTGCAATTGATAAGTAACAACTGTCCACACTACACCAGAAATTCAACCTTGTCATTGAAATGGAATTTGGGGATTCCCTTTGCATGTGATTTTTTTGCTGGTTATATTTGTTGACAATCCCACATTGACTAGATAAGACCAATTTACAGAATATAAGTAGGGTAAACCTCACCTTACAAGCCAATTTTGTGAGATTGACTCAAGCATAAACCAACTTACTAAGATGGTATCAGAGTCATTTAGAACCTATTTTAGTGAAGTTCATTGGGATTGTTGTGTCATCGCTATTAGTGCTCCTTAGACCACCCACAAATATCTAATTGCACGCTCAATATGTTTTGTTCCTGTGTGTGACGGGTGTGTTGGAGATCTCATATTGACTAAGATAAGGCCAAAATATAATATACAAGTAAGGGGCAATCCTTATCTTTTAAGCCATTTTTGAGATTGAGTTTGGCATAAACCCACTTTTTAAGATATCCTCATTTCTTCTCTTCATTGAGTTTGGTGTCTAGTCCTGTTGTGTCCTCATCCATTAGCTCACCTTCAACCAGAGCTAGGTATTTGGGCAAAAGCCCACAACCCACCTGCAAACGTTTTTTATACCCAGCCTGCACAACCTGTAGGTTAACTGGGTTTTACTTGCAGAATTCACGGGCTATTTGCTACCTGCATTACCAAGTCTAATTCATCTCAAAATTCATTATTTTCTTGTTTCTATTGGTTGAACTTTCTTTAATGAATCAAGTAAATTGTTATGCAAATGGATGCTAAAAAATCAATCTCTAGTGTCTTTGTGGGTGCGGGTTGACTCATTTAATTCGTGGGTTTTATTGGGCGGATACGGTTTGCAAGAAGGAAAGTCTGTCTAAAAAGCGGGCTATCTGAACAGGTTTTTTATAGTGTGGGTTTAAACGGGTCTGCCCGTCTGCATATCCAGCTGTACTTTCAGCTAAGATCATAACCCACAGGCTCTTGGTTAGTCTCTTTATTGATAAGTGGAATCAGTGGACTGCAGTTCTGTCCATGCTGGTGAGTGCTAGTTGAGTCTTCTGTGTGGGTTTTGTCTTGTGTGCCTCCCAATATCCTTGCTTTGATAATCCATTACAACTGATGATAGTGGTGTTCTGCCACTTCCAAAAATACTAGATTTTCCCTTAAGCTTACAGGAGAAGAAACAACCTCGGCCATACATCTTGAAGACACAAACCAATTATATTATGTGGTCCTATTATAATAAAGTGTTGAGTGGAAAAATGAAAATCAAATTAATTAAAAAACCAATCGAAGGATCCTTATCTTGTGGTATCATACTCTCTTATATGAGTTGACTTTTGACTATTAATATTGAATCTTCCCGGTTTATCCCCTCTCCAAAAGAACCAATGAGTCATGTGTTGATGGTGGTTGTTTATTACAGGTTGATCCTGCCAATATAAGGCCAATTCAAGAAGGGTCTGTAGATGCTTTATTAGAAGCTGAGCGAGTTGCGGAGGCTACAAAACAGGCTATCAAAAGAAAAATTGCGCAAGCTGCATCGATTGATCTACAGTCTCGCAGTCTACCTGCCAAACTTCGTATAGAGGCTGATGATCCTGAGGATGTGGTGAGATGTTTTATGCAAGTTATACATGTCTGAATTAAAATGGTTGTTTTCAATGTTGATGAAACGCCTGAGTTTTCTGTTTTATATAGGATTCTAGATATGTTGGGTGATGTTTTTGGTCTTGTATGTTCTTCCAAGAACAAAAATGTTTGCTAGTGGGTTCTGGACTTGTTTTTGTTTGTGGTTTATCTGGCACTTAGCTATGATGACATTGATGACAATTTTTCTAACTCAATCACAGAAAGCATCTAAACGCAAGAAAATACATGCCTTTAAGTCAAAGATGAGGATGGAGCAACTTGAAGTCACACAAAATAAGCGGCAAAATGCTTGGCAGCAATTTCAGTCCACCAAAGGAAAGGCAAAGAAGGTGCTTTTCTCAATTTTGCAACTATTTTTATTCTCACAGATAAGCTTTGAGAAGTTTTTGCACCTTACTTTAGGTTCTGTGATCAATGGTAGTTTTCTTGTATTGTATTGAAATTTTATTTGTTTGTATATACATTTTCTAGTAAATAGTAAATATTGAACTATGCAATTGATTCATTAGGATACAAGGCTTGATTGGATATGATATTACACCCTTGTGCTATCTTTTGTTTTAGGTTCTCTTTTACGGGACCAATGGTAGTTTTCATGTTAGAATTGCAGTGATTCACTTTTCTACATGCATTTCCGTACTAAATCTTGGAAATTAACTAAGTCATTTGGTCCGTTAGGGTACATTACATTTATGCTTGGTTAGGATTAGATTGTCTACAAAGTTTCATTCTAATCCAGCTTGTCTTCCTAACATGCATAATTTTATATTGAATTACTATATTTCATCATGAGATAATTTGAAGAGAATACAAGTGTTATGGAAATATTGGTTTCTATCTCCTTTTTGAACTCTATATTAATAACACTCGATATTGCAATTTTTTTACATTGTCATTCATTTACAAACCATAATCTAGTCAATTTGTTAATTTTTATAATAATTATCTTAAAAGTCATTGAAAAAAGTTATTTCTAATTGATTCAACATTATACATTTAAACTGAGCGCTGCATACCTGTTAAAAGTTCGTTTTTGAAACATGACATATCTTCATCGATTTGACACTTTGAACATGTATATATGATGTTTGGTAGATTGTGATAGATTATTGCATAATGTACACACTTGTATTCAATAATCATATATGTACAATGGAACTGGTTATGTACATTTATATATGAAACAGTTGCATGTAAAGGATTGTCTCATTGAAATATCTTGGAGAAATGTTTTTATCGGATATTAAAAAATTTAAGTGTCTCTTGATATGAACTTTTGTATCTTGGTTGTTTACATGCTTAAATTGAGTTTTGACAATGATCTTTTCTGTTCTTGTATGTGATACTTTGGCTTTGCATACAGATTGGTTTCTTCTCTGGAAGAAAACGGGAAAGTATATTTAAATCTCCTGATGATCCTCATGGAAAGGTTGGTGTGACAGGAAGTGGAAAAGGTTTGACAGAGTTCCAGAAGAGAGAAAAACATTTTCACCTCAAAGATGGCACAACTGAAAATGATGATTAGGGTTCTGATACTTTCACCTATTAGCCTTTCAAGTGTATGTATAACATGCTCAAACAAACCAATCTTGTGAAATGTGTTGAGACTATTCTAGATTGTGGTATTAGCTTCTAATACATATTTTTTTTCTTTTAACTCACTTTACTTGATCATGGTGCAATTTTGTAGCCTTATCGTTATGCTATATTGTGGTGTTGTTGTCCTTCTTCTTGAACTGAGTTCATGGTTTGTTGGTATTGAGATCCTATTAGAGGCTTTCCATAGAAAATTTATATAAAAGTGTTCATTACTCAATCTGAAAGTGCATTTTAAGTCTTCGAATAGTTCCAGGTGTAGTTCCAGGTGAGGTTAGCAAGGACCTTAATGGTAAGTATGTAAATAATCCTAACTTACTACTTTAATTCATGCAAATTTGAAGATATTTCAAATCATACTTACAGTTTGAAATCATGCAAGTTTAAACATATTCATAGGTTTAGCTTAATTTTTAGTTTTTGATATACAATTGTATTTAATAGGAGTTGTCTTCTTATTTGACTTAGATTGTCTTACACTGAAATTGTTAGTATAACTACTGGATTTGAATATAAGGTTTTAGACATAATTTTACTAAACATTTGGTAAAATTGTTTAATTTCTGTATAATTTCTGAATTTTGTATTTAGACTCTAGTAATTTTTCTTATTTGTTATAACTGAAATATTTTTTTTTTTGAAGTTTATCATTGAAGAAATATGTATTTGTATTTTGTTCTTATTATTTGAAGAATTTCAAAATGGTTTATTTTTTATTTCTGAAATATTTTTACTATAACAATTTATATGTTTTCCGAGTCAATATATATAGATAATGTTGGGATTCAAAATCAAGAAAAAATTATTAGGAAACTAAAGTAAAATTTGTAAATCATTTAAGCTTCAAACTTTAGAGTAAATTACTAGAGTGTATAATTATTTTATTCCAGTCAAGTAGTCACTTGTGAAAGACTTATGTTATGACGAACAAATATATTTGTAGTTAAATAAAAATTTGTTTTTATCTAATTTAAGTGCTTTTGTCATTCCCTTTCTATATATTGTGTTGTAATAAGTTGAAATATACTATTTTGCATTTGTTTGGTAAATTAATAAAACATGTTATAATATTGAGACAAATTAATTAAAATAATTTACCATGTTTATGCTAGAATTCTTAGGAATAAAATTAGTTTTTTTAAGACTTTTTTTTAAAAATATACTGCTTTTGTGTCAATTAGTAAACTAAAAATATATAGAAAAATGTACTTTTAGTGGCAAGTATGAAAAGTTAAATACAAATTTTTGTATTAATTTGTTAAAAAATATCAACAAGAACACGAAAGAAATATTGGTCATTGACTAAAGAACCAAAAAACATGAATCACTCCACATCAAATAATATGATAGAAAAGAAAAAACAATTACCACAGTATTCATTGTATGAATTTGTTTCTTCAAACTCATGTTTACAAAAATTATAAAATAATCTGATAAAAGCACCACAATTTTGTAAAGATTAATATATAAAGACATCAAACATCCACCCTAAGGAAATAGAATTTGACAATAGATAGTGAACTAATCTTAACTTATAATAGACTTTTAATGAATTTAATACTGTATTACGATAATAAAACTTAAATTTAATTTAATTTTACAAAATTGATGAGAATCAATTTTTTTGGTTAAGTTTAAGTTTCATATCACAGTCATTCATTTATAATATGACATCAAAGTCATTTATAATGTATTGATATTTCAAACATTTTTTTAATCAAATAATTATTAATTACATAAGCTAGATATAGGCATAACATAACGGACTATACATAAAAAATTATATCAATTATTTATTTCTTATCTCCATTTAAGTTGTCAAGAGAAAAACTATTACTTTTAAATTAAAATATCAATTTTAATTAGATAATAATGAACACTGATAAGTAAGTTGAAGAAACATTAGTTTCGACTCAATAATTTATTAGTTATCTATACATAATCTTGTAATAACTGTATTATTGCTATAACAAAAGAACTTGAAATAACAATAAAATTTGTAAAGTTTTGTAAAATTATAAAAATAATAAAGTTATAAAAAAACAGAAATACACATGTTTAAGATATGTGTTTTTGCTAGTATATTATATAAAGAAATATGTAATTTAATTGAACAATTTTAATATTTAATAAATAGAAAATAATTTATTTATTTATTTAATAGGATAAGTAATTAATCAACTTCTATTTCAAAATAACTATTTTTTTTTTAAATTAACCATCACATACTTTTTTTTAACACTTTTAGTGCAAATTATATATTGAACTCAATTCCCTATCTAGCATCATTTTGGTTTTATTTCCCTATTTAACACCCTTTTCTTTTTATTTCTCTATTTAGCACCATTTAAAAAAAACATAATAATAAATTAAAAAAATTTAATAATTTTAATTTTGAATGCATTAAAAAAATAAATATTTTTAATGTTTAAAATAGTTAAAAATATAATTAATGAATAAAGAAATAAGTTTTTTCAAAATAAAAATAAAAAAGTAATAAATTGAAAATGTTTAGTTTAATTTTTTTTTTTACGAATAAAGAAAATAAAAAATTAAACCCTACAACAAAATAAAAGTTAAATTTATAAACATGAATTAGTATTTATTTTTATTATTATTGATTATGTAATCATGTTAATCTCAAGTAAAAAATACAAGACATAATTATAAAAAAACCAAAGTTAATTAATATTAATTAATAGTGGACACACAAATAATATTGAAGTGTCTACCCTAAATGCAAAATTCTAAAAAAAAGGCTAATGCAAATGTTACACTTAATGCTTAAAAATGAGAAAAAAAATGTAAAAATAAATAAATATAAAAATAAAAACAACAACATTGCAATAGGTCTTTCATGTGTTACAAAAGACTATTTGGTGAACTTATAAATGAAGAATATTGACCTGTATACACTGGTAAAATACTATGCTGAAGTCCCGACATGAAAAGAACCTCAAATGGGAGGCCTAAGTCAAGTCAAATAAGGGTTGATATGGACATAAGAGAACAACATGATCGAACAAACAAATGTTCATATTGTCAAACATCAGGACACACAAAAAGAACATGTTCCAACATTACTGGATCGTCCACTCATTAATTATGTTTCATTTCGCACAAACTATTTAATGATCATTCATCTCTCATTTATTTTCCTTTTTATGATCAACATATACTTATTTAGTATCTTTTATGTTTTTAGTTATTATTTTTTTTCTGCGATTCTTTATTTATTTCTGTTTTTTGTTTTTATTTTATTGTTGCTGTTTTTATTTTTTATACTTATTTATTTTTGTATTTTTTTCTTCTCATTTTTAAGTATTATGTGTAACATTTGCATTAGTTTTTTGGTTAGGATTTTACATTTAGGATAAACACTTCAATATTATTTGTGTGTCCACTACTAATTAATACTAATTGACTTTGCTTTTTTTTATAATTATGTTTTGTATTTTTTACTTGAAATTAATATGATTACATCATCAATAATAATAAAAATAAATACTAATTTATGTTAATAGATTCAACTTTTATGTTGTTGTAGGGTTTAATTTTTTATTTTCTTCATTTTTGAAAAAAATAATTTTAAACTATTTTTTTAATTTATTACTTTTTTATTTTTATTTTGTAAAAACTTATTTCTTTATTCATTAATTATATTTCTAACTATTTTAAACATTAAAAATATTTATTTTTTAAATGCATTCAAAATTAAAATTATCAATTTTTTTTAATATTATTTTTTAAATAATGCTAGACAGAGAAATAAAAACAAGATGATGTTAAATGGGAAAATAAAAGTGTAAATGATGTTAGATAAAACATTCCGTCATCGAAAGACATATATTATTAATAGTAATATGTAAAATAAATTATAAAAATAATTCATCAATAATATAATAAATATAACTCATTCTTTTTTTGATACCCAACCCACAAATTTTAACTAGTTTATTAAATATACGTGACAAAAAATTTATTTCATCTTAATTTATAATTAAGAAATGATTTGTCTGTACTGAATTAAACACGATTCCTTGTCGCTCAAACATTTAATATTAATTACATTTTTTTAATAAATACACATAAATACCAAACATGTGTTTAATTATATTAACTTTAAATTCAAACAAAATTAAAATTATTAAAATAGAACTATATTACTTTAGTGTATTAAAGACAAAATATGTGATGTTAACAAACTGTATACTAAAAATAGAAAATAAAAAGAATTATAATAAGTTGACATGTGGTTGGAACAATGGGAGAAGGTATAGGGGTTTGAGGAGACGCATTATATTGTGTGACTTTTAGTTTTACCTTGCGTCTTCCTTCGCGCACTCACACTGTTCCACTTCCAACCAATCTCACTCTCTCCAAGAGTGAGTCAGATTCTGAACCGATTCCCAATCACTTCTCTGCCAATGGATCTTCACAACTATTTTTTTGTTATTTTCATCACTTCACTTCAATCTTCAACCATTTTCTGCAACTCACACACTTCAATTTTCTCTGCTTTTGTTTAGGTTGCTTCACAACCTATTTACTCAATTCAATGGCATTCTCTGCTTCAACACACAAATCTGCGGGACTTCTTCCAGGTTTCACACAATTTGTTCTCACGTGACATCCTTTTTCACTGATCCTCTGCTATTTAATTTCTTTTTTTGGATAAGATGTAGTTTGATTGTAGTAAGTGATCCGAGTGATGATTTATTGATGATACAAATTATGCCGGAAACAAAATTACCGAAAATAGATGGCTATATTTTGTGCTCTTAACCTGCTTTGTCTGTTTTTGACTCAAATGATGCTTAATTGTTGTTCTAGTAAATTTTGACCTGTTTTACCCTTGTTTCACCCTGCTCGTGATTGTCTTTAAGTCTCGAATTGAGAGCCGAGTTTGAGATTGCACCTTCTTTGTACCTGTTTAGTATTTATGTACTCTGGACACTTAATTATAGTATAGATGCTGTAAAAAATATACATGCTGCTAACTCCAACTAGCACCTAAAAGGATAGAACTAGAACATGGATTGTAATGGTATCATCTACAACTGCAACCTTCTAAACTTCCTCAATGGTTGGTTAATAGAATGTAATACTTCTTGTTCTTTGGATCGGAAGCACGGTGTCTTTTTTTACCCTCTCTATTGAAGTTCTTTTGTATGTTGTTGCTGGGCAATGTATCTTGAATTTTGCAGCAGGCTTGACACATCCAGCTTCTTTTTTGCTTTGTGGTATTATTGTCACCCATGCTTTCTGTCGTGAATGACTTTGTCTGACTGAACTTTTTGGCAGCTTTATTATCACTGTTGATAGGTGTTTGTTTTCAATGTATATTTCACATTCACCTTATGTCATCGTGTTTCCGTGTTTTTTTTTTCTAGGGGCAATCAATGATGATTTATACAAGGAGTTGTGGCATGCCTGTGCTGGTCCCCTTGTCACTCTCCCTCGTGAAGGGGAGCGAGTTTATTACTTTCCACAAGGTCACATGGAACAGGTATTTTGGTTTAGTATGAGATTTTTAGTGTTAGAAATTCCTAATTTGAACTTAGCAAGCAAAATGTATTTGTAAGCCTGGAAAAATTTAAAATGTTTATCCTTTTATAGGGATGAAAGTTGCCTTTATAAGACATTTAATGGGCCTCCTTGCTTGTGGTATAAATTATCATTTCTAGATTTCGTTAGTCTATAATGTAAAACAACTAATTTTTGATGATATACTATGACATGGTTGTTATTTGTCACAACATTGATTCTGAATGACACCCGGGACATTTGACATGTTTACCTATATTATTGTTAATGCATATATGGCATTTCAATTTGCAGGACAAGCTGCGTGGGCATGGGATCTTAATTTTTGATCTTGAACTGCAGTGAGATGCCTGTGTTCCTAGTTTTGAATCATGTACCTTGAGTTTTGGTTGTATACCCATATTATCTTTACTGCATGCAGCATTGCAATTTTCAAGATGATTTGGGTACAAGTTTCATGGGCATGGGATCTTAATTTTGAACATTAATTGCAGTGAGATGCATGTGCTCCTACTTTTGAATCATTCTATTCCTTGGTTTTTTGATGGTTTGATTTAATTGTTCTGTTCTTCAAAGATTTAAGACCCTGTTGGCAATTCACATGGATTCACCTTACCAGTATCCTCATAACAGTTTTTCCTTAAAAGTAATTGTTAGCTAGTGTTAAATTGGTTTAGTCTCTTGTGGGAGAGGCCACATTTCCACTTAATTGGTTGTTCGTGTTCAAAACTATGCATAATGTTTGTTTGTATATTCCATTAATGTTTGTTTGTGGCCCGTTGAGTATTAATGTTTCTTTCAGAACTCAAATGTAGGGTTCATGATTGGTGTGTAACAAGGGCAAGATACATGCTAGCCCAAACCACTCAAGCCTTCTAAACCTTTAATTCATACTCCAAAGTAATCACCACAATGCCGCAAAATGGGATTCAATTCAAATCTCTCGTACTGTGAAATTTCATTTCATAAATAATCTATGGTAATGTTAATAACTAACAATTAATAAACTACAAAAAATGTCCTCTGTAAAGTCCTAATTGCAGAAATAATGTTTCAATTTTGAGAATATTAGTAAAAAAGGCTTCAAAACAAGTGTTTGAGATCGTAAAATAATAAATACTTAAACATGCTGGAGGACAAAACTTTCTTGAAAGCTTTATTTAAAATCAATAACCTTGATTTACTGAAATTGTTACCTAATATAATAATAGAAGAAAAAAAAGAATAGCAACACCACTGTGTTTTATTTCTTCTAATAAAATACTTCTAATCAAATCATTAGAAATTCAACCCAAAGTATTTGATTGTTTGAGTTCAAAGTATAATTGAATCTGTAAAACATTCCACACGAGAGAATTCACTGGATAGAACTAAAGCAGTGTGAGCACACAGCCAGTGAGTAAACACATTTGATTGACTAACCCAAAGGTTTTTATTGAAAAGCATGAAGCTGGAAACCATAAGCACCCAATGTTTGTCGTACTATATTTGGAGTTGACATACACCCTGCTAGTTAGTGCCTAATCTAATTATAGGTGCACTAAGACTTAAACAATTACATCTTACAACTGTTTGATAGAGTGCTTTGATAAAGTGTTTTCTATATTTCAGACAAATTTGTATTGATTATTAAAATATTTATTTTTAGAACCTTTTTTTTGTTGAATCATTCAGGGAGAACATTTTCCCTTACTTTCAGATATTCTTTTCACAAGTATAATAATTACCTCTAAAAATTACTGTAATTGGCCTTTCCAATAATGTCAGTAGCATTAACTGATATTAAAACTAGCACAAAATTATCATTTTATACCTGACATATAAGCACTTTGGTCCAAGGCCAATGTCAAAGATAGATCTCTAATTGTGTATTTTCACTAAAAAAATTCACAGGGGAATTATAGTTTTTTTTATTGTTGGAGATCCCACATTGATTAGAGATACAACCAAATTATAATACATAAGTGAAATGCAAATCTCACCTTTCAAACCGGTTATGTAAGGTTAAGTTAGACTTAGAGTTCACTTTCATTAATATGATATCAAAGTCATAATAAAATCGCCTATCCTAGCGATGTAGAAAAATAGGCAACATTCTAGGAGTGGATAGCATTCACTGTTCTCAGAGTCAAGAGAGGTACACTTAAAGAAAAAATTACCATTCTTCCACAATTCACCTCCTATTTTGGTTTGTGAAATGGTGAACCACCTTTTATTTTTCTTATGTTGCAGCTAATTAGCATCTTTGATAGTGTCGTTTTAACTTTATTATAATGTACTAATTTTGATCTATAAGTCCTTACAGTTTTTGTTTCGACAGAATTTTGTGGTTGTACTTTTAAGGTTTATCTTCTCTTTTGTCTTGTGTGTTTCTATTTTATAGCTTGAGGCATCGATGTATGAGGGATTGGAGCAGCAGATGCCTTCCTTCAATCTGCCTTCTAAAATATTATGTAAAGTGGTCAATGTTCATCTTCGGGTGAGTTCTGATTTTTCTGAATAATCTTACTGGATATTCTTCTATTTGTCAGTGACCTGTATGGGAGTTTGTCATGATTTACGTTGACAGTGATTTAATTATTGATTGATCTTGGTTGTGTAGGCTGAATCCGAAACAGATGAAGTATATGCACAAATAACTTTGCTTCCTGAATTAGATGTGAGTGTAGTCTTATTCTTTGTTTTACATTATTTATATATCTACGTTCAATTTGTCTCTCAAACCCTTTTTCTAGTCATAAGTCATAACTGTTTTTTTCCCATTTGAGTTCTCTTTTCTCTCGTTGTGTATGTCTTATTTTACCCTGCCTTGTTGGTTTAGCAAAGTGAGGTGACCAGCCCTGATGATCCTCTGACAGAATCTCCAAGGGTCAAGATCCATTCATTTTGCAAGACACTTACTGCTTCTGATACCAGTACCCATGGGGGTTTCTCTGTTCTTCGAAGACATGCGGATGATTGTCTACCTCCATTGGTTAGACACTCTTTCCCCTTTACGAAATGGCAATAGATAAACTTTATCTTCCTTTCTTTCAGCTGTTCTTTTCTTGTAATTTGCGTATATGTTCAGGATATGTCACAGCAACCACCATGGCAAGAACTGGTTGCAACTGATTTACATGGGAATGAATGGCATTTTAGACATATTTTTCGAGGTTAGTAGCTCGGTTAATTTGTTTCTTTTCCCCTTTTCTTTCAACCTGTTTTATCCCATGAACCTGTTATAGAGTGTTGATAATTTGACTTCTAGTGTCTGCTTGAAGAATTTTTTTTTTTGCATCGATGAAGATTCAGTTGACCTGTCAGCTACAACTCAATTTCGAGCATTGCATTTTAATAGGCTGCAGTCAAGATATAGGATAATACACATATTTCTTTATTATTAGTTGTTGAAATTGTTAGGCTTAGGGTGAGAAGTAGGAAATGAGAGAAATAGTTCTCTGAAATAAATAATGTGAAAGTAGATTTATAGGCTGTAATGATGTGATGCATATTACTCACACAATAGTCTTATTTATGGTAGAGGAAAATTATTAGAAATGAACTGCGTCCAACATGCTCAAAAACTAGTTCAAGTAAGGAGGATTGCTCAGGTATCATTAAGGAATATTCTGTCAGTATTCCTATTCAGTGAGGGATGGGAATCTTAACACACCCCATCCCATGCCCAAGATTGGACATCGTGAGCATGGCAGTTACAGGTTTGGACCTCTATTGAATGACCCAACATTAAGATTGAACAGAATTTGATATTATATTGGAAATGGATTGGGGTTACTCAATGGGGGAGAATTGTCTAACTCTTGTGAAGAGTATTCTGACCATATTCCTAGCTAATGTGGGACCTTTAACAAAAATAAATAAGGAGACATGATAAATTTAGGCAATATAGGAAATAATTTTTTAGATTAGCTTATTTACTTAATTATTTGACTAATTTATTCCATGATATACTTACTGTACAGGTGCCCTGATAAGAAAACTATTCACATTGTGCATGGAAGATATGATAACTGTTTCAAAAGTGAAAAAATAGTCTGTTTTTCTGTAGTTCTTAGGGAATCTCTTACTGGAAGGGAATCCATGGTGGTTAACTATTTAATTTCTCTCAGTTTTCTTCCTTATACAACAAAAATAGTATCCATGTATTTTAATCTTTAAGGGTAGTTTAAGCATCAATTTTAACTTGTGGCCACCTGGTCTGTTATGTTTGTGCTAAGGTGATCATCCTCATTAATAGCTGAAGGTACAGCTTGCAAGTGTACTGTGATTTCTATATAAGATTAGGTTTGATGTTTATTTATACTGAATGAACTGAGTAATTTCCAGGGCAACCCAAGCGCCACTTACTTACTACTGGGTGGAGTGTCTTTGTCAGTTCCAAAAAATTAGTGGCTGGTGATGCCTTTATATTCTTAAGGCAAGTGATTAACAGCAGAAGCTACTATGGCTCCATTCCAGTGTGGTCAAGAAATAGTACTTTATTTTCCCCTCTTGTTTTTGTTCCTTATTGTTGTTTGTGATTTTGGCTGGTTATGCTATATTCCAGGGATGAAAATGGAGAGCTGCGAGTTGGGGTTAGGAGGGTGATGAGACAACAGAGCAATGTGCCTTCTTCTGTTATATCTAGTCACAGTATGCATTTAGGTGTTCTTGCCACTGCATCTCATGCCATTGCCACTGGAACACTGTTTTCTGTGTTTTACAAGCCCAGGTTTTATATTTAACAGTATGAAGTTGTTAGTTTTAGTTGTCCTTTTGTTTTTGTTTGTGGTGTTATTGTTGTCATATATTACTGTTTTTTCCCTTAACTTTACATCTTTTTATGTGCTTGCCTGTTTTCTGCAATTAATGAACTTCTTTTTGGCTGGATTACTTTGATTCTTTTTTTTTTTTGGAGTTAAGTCTTTCTGCTGATTTGTCAATATTTATCTTAGAACAAGCCGGTCAGAGTTTATTGTGAGTGTCAACAAATATCTGGAAGCTAAGAATCATAAACTCTCTGTTGGGATGAGATTTAAAATGAGATTTGAAGGTGATGAAATTCCCGAAAGAAGGTGCTTCACCTGACTAGCTGTATTTGATATTTGAATATTATCACATTATACTGTCTGGTAACTTTCCTCTCCCCCTGAATGCAGGTTCAGCGGCACAATTGTGGGTGTTGGAGATAATAAATCATCAGTGTGGCCTGATTCCGAATGGCGATCATTAAAGGTAAAATATGCAAGATGCCTTGTATGATTTTAAACATTTTTTGTCTAGTATTTTTTTTTCTTCATCCTTTGTTATATGTGCTTTGAACTTTGGGAGACCATCCAATGAATGGAAGAAACATTTTTCTACCACATTTCTTTTCACAACCTTGGCAGATTATTTTTTTATTTTTTATATGGTTAATTTAAATGATTCAAACAGATCGAGTTGAAATGAAACTCGTTAAACATTCTTTGTAAAGGACAATGTTGCCATAACATTCATTTAGCTGCCAAATAGTTGCTGATACTCCTGATGGCTAGAAGTATTAAACATCAGTTTTTGGGTTCTGTAATTTTATGACCTATTATAATCCTATTTCAGGTGCAGTGGGATGAACCATTGTCAATTTTACGCCCTGATAGGGTTTCTTCATGGGAATTGGAGCCACATGTCTCAACCACTCCTGCAAACCCACAGCCAACACAAAGAAACAAGAGGGCACGACCTCTTATTCTACCTTCTACAATGCCTGATTCATCTTTGCAAGGTGAGTTTGTTGGGTTGGTGTTACACAATTTCATTTTTAAATTATGCTGTTTATTATGTTTTTCTACATTATCCTCTTTCTTTGTACACCAGGCATGTGGAAATCTCCAGTTGAATCTACATCTTTCTCTTATTGTGATCCTCAACATGGACGTGGCCTCTATCCATCACCCAAGTTCAATCCTTCTGCAACTATTCTTGGTTTTAGTGGGAATGGCTTTGTGGGACCTCCTTCCAACAAATCAATATATTGGTCTAATAGGGTGCAAAATTTCTTGGAATCAATGTCAGATACAGTCCCTAAAGAAACTGGAGAGAAGAGACAAGACACTGGAAATGGCTGCAGACTCTTTGGGATCCAGCTACTTGAGAATTCTAATGCAGAAGAATGTCTACAAACAGTCACTTTGTCTGGAAGGCTAGGTGATGATAGGTTTGTTCCATCTTTAGATGCTGAATCTGATCAGCCTTCAGTAAGTTGTGATGCTGAAAAATCATGCCTGTCTCCCCAGGAGTTGCAAAGCAGGCAAATAAGGAGCTGTACGAAGGTAGTTTGGATTAGGTGGTTTAGCATTTATCTTCATCGTGCCTGAAAACTGTTGTTTTTAGATTATTTATTTATGGTGTAATTTAATGCTTTTTTAGGTTCATATGCAAGGAATGGCAGTTGGGAGGGCTGTGGATTTAACACGATTTCATGGATACCAAGATCTGCTCAAGAAATTGGAGGAGATGTTTGATATCAAGGCTGAGCTGTGTGGGTCCATAAAAAAATGGCAGGTTGTCTACACTGACAACGAAGATGATACGATGATGGTTGGGGACGACCCATGGGAGTAAGTTCATTTAATTAACTTGTGCATTTTCATCTTTCTGTGGTTAACAATATTTGTGGGGGTTGTGATGATGCACAAGAAAGGAAAGGATAATTTGATTAACAGTTGGAAACAGTGGATGGTTAGTTAGTTTTGTGTGCTTGTGTTATATGAAACTAAGTTGTGGGTACTTTGTTGCAGTGAGTTTTGTAGTGTTGTGAGGAAAATTTTCATCTACACGGCAGAGGAGGTGAAGAAGCTTTCCCCGAAAATAGGACTTTCAATGAATGAAAATAGGACTTCAAATCCCGAGGAGCAGTCGTCTAACATGGGACCCAGTTGCTAGAAGTCATAAAGATTCCAACATGTCCTAGTTGTTGTATATGCAATAAAATGTTGGTATGGGAGTAGAACAGGAAGATGATGAAAACCAACGTGGCCAAAAGGAACATGCTTAGATGCATGCATGCATGTCACTTTCATCACTTCCACTTCCAGTCGAGTATTGTGCAGCTATGGTGGCTCTTTCGACTCAGCTTGGATGAATGAAATGCAGAGGTCAAATCGACTTACTGCTGTCTGTTTGATTTTCTATATCTTCTCACTCATCTCAAATATAACTCATTTTTGGAATTCACTCATTGTGATCCATGTCTTTTTTGTATATAGTATTTATTATTATTGTCTTGGGATACTATTTGTATGCATCAAACATCACCCCCTCTCTCTAACAGTCCTGTACAATTTTGTATGGATCTTGTTTGAATATTGGCATTACATTCATTATATTATTTTGTTGATTTAAAATTTAACTGTTGTTATAATTTTTAAAATTTTAAATATTGATGTGCATATTAATTTTAATTCAAAATATTTTTTGATATATTTATATACCTTTTTTTCTTTTGCTTCACATTAAATACGCAATTGAAGGAATATCTGAAAATAAGTGATCATTATGTCTTTTTATTATGTTGAAACAAGAAAGTTATGGATATGGAGAATTAAAAATTATATTTAAGTTAACAAACAATAAATTAAGATGAGATTCTAAAAATATAGATTAGAGGAATGTTAATAACACTTTTTAAAACATTTTTCTTCTATTTGTTTAAATTTATTGAAACCCAAAAAAATAGAAAGATAATTAAGAAAGAATGTGGCATTTAAATTATTTTATATTATCCTATTTCACTATGCTAAGTCATCTAAATTTGTTATAGTTTACAATTAAAACGTTAACAGAAGTTTATTTCAATTTTTGAATTTTAAAAAAAGTAAGTTAACAGAATTTTATTTCATTTTTTTAATTTTAAAAAACTAAGAAGCAAACTTAATCCAAAATTTATTTGAAAGTATTAAAATCAATCAAGTTACAAAAGAAAAATACTATAGAAATTTGACAAACTTAAACATTGAATCCGAAGCATAGCCATGTGAAAAAGTTATAGAAAGTTCCAAAGATATACAAATCTTTTATATACAAAGATAAAAGAAAAGTACCTACCCGTCTCTTAAATATTCAATTAACATATATATAAATATACCTATATATAAAAAGGATTTCCCATTATAACCGTTATTTTATATACACATATTTTTTTATTCTATCTTTATTTAATATATCTCATTTTATTATTACAATGGAGTATTTTGTCATTTCATATTAATTACTTAAAAAATAAAATTATTGTTTATGTACAGTTTTTATAAACAAACTAACTTTTCTACTCTTCCCTTAATTCCTTATTTTAAGGCTATAACAGAAAGAAAGAGAGAACATACTCTCACCCATTCTCATACCAAATCTCACATATAAAATAAAATAACATCCATTTTCAATCATTCTCTTCACTCCATTTCAAACAACTCATCATAGTCTCTTATCCCAAAACTACCAATGGAAGAAGAGAAAAAATTTGAAGAAGAAGAAAGACTCAAACTAGAGAAGAAAAAAAAAAGAGGTTGTTTAATCAATTCATCATTTTTCTTTTATATGTTAATTTTTGCTTTTCAATTTTGACTCATCCAATTTTTTTTTGTATGTATGTTAAACTTCTATCATCGCGAAAGTTGAGTAAAAGAAAAAAATGCGGATACACAAATGCAATTTCGCTTGTGTTTCCGCTAGTATAAATAAAGAGGATCCTCTTCATAACCCTCTTTTGGTGTACACATTTATTCTCCCATTTTATTCTTATACAAATATTTTATTTTATTATTTTAGAAATATATAATAAGAGGTTTTTTATTATTGTATTGTTATCTCGGACATTCCTTTCATTTCATTTTTTGGTATTTACTCTTATTTGTTTAAGTCTATCTATAATCTGAAAACCAAAAACTTAATTTACATAACTTTCTTAACAACTTCTCTCCCGTCAAAAACTTTTCTTTTTATAAAAAAACTTCTCACTTTCCTAAACTTCTCACTTTTCTCTCTTAATTGTATCAGTTACAATATTAATGTAGCTGAAGTCTCACTCCCTTCTATCACATCTCTTCTCTTGGAGACACACACTTCCATTATTACTCTTTGTTCCAATTGTTCCATATTCTTTACATGCATTGTGTTTTTGTATATAGGATTTGTATTGGTTTACAGTTGTCATCATCTTGTCATCGTCATCAAGCGCATGAAGTTTGGTCCCTTGGTTGAATTAAGATGGGTGTGGCTCTTCATCAAACGCTCTCTCTCTACTCCAATCCCCCTCACTCACTCTGCCTCAATCTCAAATGAGTAAGTTTCTCAATTTTTTTCAAAGACACTAACTATAAACCTAACACTATGTTTTGTTTTCGGCTTTTCAGACATCCACATGACGTTCTTATTCCTTCACTATTTTCCCCCTAAATCCTTTTTTTTTATTAAAGACTGAATTTTTTTTTTCTTATCAAGAGAGCACTAAAATGATTGTTTTATAAACATTAATCTTGTTTGTACATTGTGCAAACCAAATAAGATCATGAATTTGAGTTGTACTAAGTCTCAAACCAAACAGATTTATTTTTTTCCCATAATTCTCCACTTGTACATAAAATTACATAAAATATTCTTATATTTGTGTATTTTTTTATCTATAGATGAATCCTTATAACTCATATAGCTTTTTGACTAATTTCTTTGAAATTTCTAGTGTGACTAACATTGACTATGGTCAAACAATTGTCTTAAAGTTTATATATTTATAATTAATTATTTTTAAAATACAATTTGTTTTTTAAAAAATATTTTCTTTTTCTTCGTTCTTACAATTAGATTTATCATAACAAATAAACATTACTTATCATAAAAAAAAATATATGCACATATATATTCTTAGGGACAAAATCAAGTGAAATTTCAAAAGATTTTTTTACGTACAGAAATTAAAATATTGTAAGAATGTAATAATTTTCTGAAGATATTTTAAAATACTTTTATAATTGAAATTTTGTAATTTATAATGTATTTTTTTTTATAAAATATGAAATTATAAGATTCCAAAAAATTATAAATTTAAAAGAATTTGAAAATTTTCATATATTTAAAATAATTCGAAAGTATTTTTTATCTTAACCTTTAGAAAGGATGAAATGCACTCTTACTTATTATATAAATCAAGATAAAAAAAATGATATTAAGTACTAGCCCTTGGTTAAACATAATAAATAATTATGTTATTTATATTTTTAATCTCAATTTTAATAATTAAATAATAATAATAATAATTATTAGAAATATAAGTGTTGTCATGTATTTTTTAATTATAAACTTATATATATATATATATATATATATATTAATAAATACAAAAACACATAAAAATACTTTATACTTCATTTTAATAAATGTAAATATATATAAGTTTATGATAAATTAAAATAATATAATATAAATTTATAATTTATTTTATTAAATATAAATATATAATAATAATAATAATAATAATAATAAAATTTGGATACACACAGATTCTTGCGTGTGTTTTTCTAGTATATGTAAGTTAATTGCTTTTAATCAATAACTATGTAATGGATCTAAATATAAAAATATTTATTCATAATTTTAGTATATTTTTTAAACTCTAAAAGTTTATAAATATAAGAAAAAAGTCAATTAATATTTAATATTTTACCAAAAAACAGGTCATATATGAGTAAATAAATTGTTAAAGAGGAAGAGAAAGTATGGAGTTACACCGACCTCTAATGTTTACATTAATGTTATAGATTATATAATAAATTATAATTAATACTTTGGTAGTTGTTTTTCAAGTCAGAATTGTCTAACGGTTCTTGATTCCAAAAAAATAAATTAAAACAATATTAATTACTTTTTGTTATTCACATGGAGATAAGAATTTATAATTAATAATAGTGAAAACACATATTTTTCTCTTTCACTGAATTCTTACTATAATAGAAATGTAATATACATACAAAAATAATTTTAGATGAATCAAAATTGAAAAATAAAAGATAAAATTAAGAGAATGATTGAAAGTGAATGTTATTTTATTTTATATAAGATTTAATGTAGAAATGTGTGAGAGTATATTTTTTCTTTTATTTTAAAAAGTCATATAAAAATTATACATTAATGTTAATTTAAAAAATTAAAATATAATTTTATTTTTTAAGTAATTCGTATGAAATGATAAAATATTTTATTATATTAATAAAATAAGATATATTAAATAAAATTATAATTCAGAAAAGATTAAGTATGTTATAATAGAGAATTCTTTATATATATAGGTATAGACAAGAAAGAAATTGTATAATAAGTTTAAAAAGTTATAAAAATGAGTTTGTGAAAAAAAGAAAAGAAGAAAAGGTTAAAAGCAGGAATGGAGTTGGGGAAAGAGAGAAAGATGACGACAGGGACAGGGAGAACGGTGCTGATAACAGGAGTTGGGAAAGGGATTGGGAGAGCACTGGCCGTTGAACTCGCCACTCGAGGTCATACAGTTATCGGCTGCTCCCGTTCTCAGCAAAATCTAGATTCCCTTCAAACCCAACTCTCTTCTACCAATCGCAACCTCAACCATTTCTTCTTCAATGCCGACGTCGTTAGTGCTTCTTCCTTCAATCACAACCATTCTTTCTCTTTCTCTTTCTCTTACTGTCTCTTCCCACTCACAAACACAATTTCGTTGATTTGTTTCAGAAGTCCTCCGAGAGCGTTCAGCAAATGGCCCGCCTTGTAATGGACAACAAGGCCGTTCCGGACATCATAGGTTCGTAAGCGTAACCCTAATTAATTAAGTAATTTAAGTAAATTTTAGTGTGAAATGAGGGTGTGGATTTGTTGATCAGTGAACAATGCCGGAACAATCAACAAGAACAACAAGCTGTGGGAGGTTCCGGAGGAGGAGTTCGAGGAGGTGATGGATACGAACGTGAAAGGGACTGCGAACGTGTTGCGCCACTTCATCCCTCTCATGATAGAGTGGAAGAAGGCGGAAGGCATAATAGTGAATATGTCGTCGGGATGGGGAAGGTCCGGTGCGGCGCTGGTGGCTCCCTACTGCGCCTCTAAGTGGGCCATAGAAGGGCTGAGCAAGTCGGTGGCGAAGGAGGTGGGTCAAGGGATGGCCGTGGTGGCTCTGAATCCAGGTGTGATCCACACCGACATGCTCTCCTCTTGCTTCGGCACTTCTGCCTCTCTCTACCAGTCCCCTCACTCCTGGGCTCTCAAGGCTGCCACACTCATTCTCAATCTCACCCCCGCAGACAACGGTGCCTCTCTCACTGTCTGACATCCTTCCCTCTTCTCATTCTATTCTTCTTTCAATTTCTTTATGCATTTCTTCTTTCAAACAAATGTCAAACTATTACATTATATAATCCATGTTCTTATTTACAATACACTGTACCCTCCCTTTTCCTCTCTATACTATTCCTTCCTTGAAAGGTCCAGAATCTTGCAAGAGTTTTATCACAAGCTTCACCTGCACACACAAAAACTCACCCTTAATAAATTTGTTTTTCAAGGCCTCTAACTATTTACCTCAGCTGAAAGTACATAGATCTCGCGAATGCTAAAACTAATAATTTATGCATAATAATACCTAACTAATAGTTAATGCATCATACCTGAGAAGCTTCACGTTCCAGAAAATCTTGGATGGCCTCCCTAAATTCTTCATCAATAAGGTAATGGCAGCTAAAAGTTGTCACAGGAAGATATCCCCGCTGAATCTTGTGTTCACCCTGAGCCCCTGCCTCTACTGTTTTAAGATTTAGTTCGATGGCTGCTTCAATTGCCTGAAAAGTATATACAACATAGCTTAGTCCAAAAATGAAAAGAAAAATATATCCTCCTAAATCAAAGGAAAAAAGAAACTTTTTTTTTCTCCGGATACGCCTATTAAATCCTCTTAAATGGTGTTTTTCCTTTATCAGATACGGACACTGGTACTGGTACGACATTAGTTCGGACACATGACACATGTACGACATCCTATGAAGTTCTACAACAATTATAGAATAAGTTTTTATTATAATTATAGAAATAAAGCACAAATCTTGTGTCCGACATCCTATGAAGTTCTACAACAATTATAGAATAAGTTTTTATTATAATTATAGAAATAAAGCACACATCTTTTTGAAAGAATCTTTTTAACTAGTCATAGAAATCATCTTTCTATCATAAAGAAAAAGCCCAATTACACATAAGTCTTAATTATTAATTTATATAATTTATAATAATATAATATATATAAATTTGTGTTTCCTTGTCTTATTTTTAGAGATTACAATTGTCTTACTTTTTCCTACTTTTTATAAGTGTCCATGTGAGTATCTTTGTATACTACATACATAGAAAGAGAGGCCAAATTAGAGGTTATAGAGAAAAAAGATCATCTGCAGATACTCACTTGGAAGCAAAAAGGGAAATCCATTCTATAAAAAGAGATACAATCTAATAATAATCATTACTTCTTCCACCATAAAACCAAAACCTAGTCATCAAATAATAACTTTGGACAAAAAATAATGAGAAGCATGCACCTGGTAATAGCATGCTTCAAAATGCAAACTTGGGAAGTAACTTCGCGGCTGACACCCCCATAAACGCCCAAACAAAGTATCTCCTCCAATAAGATTTAGGGCTCCAGCAACAAGCTCATCCCCTTCTTCAGCCACAACAAGTAGCACGTTATCTCCCATTTTCGACCCCAGCTCATGGAAAAATTCCCTTGTCAGGTGAGGAGTACCCCATCTGTCAATAGACCAACAACAATACTAAATATTGACACTTCAACCATTCCCATGTCATCAAACATTTTAAAATAAAATCAAAACTACAAGGTTTAATTAGGGTACCATACTTGTTATCAGTTGTGTTCCTGTAAAAAGTGTAGAAGGAATCCCAGTGCCTAGCCTTCCAACACAAAAAAACATAAGTGAGTTCGCGAGTAGAGGGAATCACAACTAGAAGTTTTTCCCAATGAAGGTACATCAACTATACAATCATCACAGGGATATATTAAAATACACATAGAATTGAATTGCTGTCAAATGTGTAATGATCAGAACATCATGATTTACCGAGAGAATGCTGGGATGAACATATCTTCCAAACCATTTTAAGTGAATTTTGGATATTCTAGATCACATTTCTCTCACGCACTGTTTTGGTGTGGTATGACAGTGTCATTAAGATATTTAATGGTTTGAGTAACAAAAGGTCATTTTTGCGTGTACTGCGAACTTTAGGGGATCATTTGCATCATGTATACCCTAAGGTCTCTTTGCAAATGGGTTAAAATTGGTGCATATAAGCAGTAAGTTACCCTTAGTTGAGCATTAATTAACTTATAATGATGGCAAATATGTTATATTGTAATATTAGAAAATCCTATACTATAGGAAAAAGTGTAAGGTGATTTTAATATTCTTCATAATATAAATTTTTCTTATCTTCAATGTGAAAAGAACTATGATGTTCTCCATCCTATTGCTAGAAGACATCAATTGGCCACGTTTACTTCAACAGAAGATCGTTAATATCCGGTACTTTTATATAATTTGTCACAGAACATCCTCTGTATCATGCACTCAAATCTTCAAAAAAACATAGAGTAAATGCAACCCTTTAGTATAGATATTTACCTTTATTTCATAACCCCGGAGCCGTTTCATAATCAAGTTCTGGGCTGAGATCTGCAGATAAAGTGATCGTAAGATATATGTGACTACAAAACTATCAGATCAATGTGCATTCACGTCATTTAAAATCCAGAATCATTTGGCTCAAGGTGACCCAAAGAAAAGAAGGCATTTCGCAATACATTCTCATTATGCTATCACAAGCCAATAGAATTCTAAAAAAACTCACCACATATGAATAACTTTTTATATGAAAACCAACCTTTTTACGCTCTTGACGTATATTTTTTCTTTTACTTTGCTTCATGTCCATCAAGAAGTCATCAAAACTGCAAAAATAAAATAACAACAGTATTTGTATAGACTAATGTTTAGGACTAACAAAACAAACACATCTCTTTACAGAACTATTATAGTGGATCAAAATCACAGTTGATAACTCAATGACATCTTGTAAACAGATAAAACAATTGAAAAAGGAAGATGAATGATTGGATCCTTTCCACTGTCCAGCAAATTTCTGAGAAACAAAATTATTACTTTAAAAATTATAAAAAACACTAAACATGATGGGAAACAATGAGAAACATAGAGGTGGAAAAGAAGTAACACAGAGATCTAACAACAGAGTAATGACAACTTCTGCATGAAAAGAAAGGAAAGAAAGAAATATTTTACTGTCGTCAAGTGTGATTAGTGTAGCTAGGGATTGTTTGTCAATTAGAAAAAGAAGAAGATATGCATGGGAGGCAGAAACAGTGTACATGGATGACTCACCTTTTGTAGTTACGGTTTTTCCAGTGGTACTGCATTCCAATCCTGGGGAGGAAGCCCTTTTGGGTGAGTTTAAGCCACTCATTCTCAGAGGGAAAAGTAACATGTAATGAGGAAAGCTGGTACTGTAAAGAGATAGAAAGAGATGAATTAGCAAATGCATGTAGTAAGAAGCAGGTGGAGGAGTTGGTGATCGATTACATTGGCAGTGAGGTCCTTCAATGCAGAGACAATACAGTCAAAGACTTGATCTTTGAAGGCGGTGTTACGAAGTAAGATCCTTGGACCGGTTACAGGCGTGAAGGGCACACAAGATTGTAACTTGGGGTAATATTTGTATCCGTATGAATGGTAAGCATTGGCCCAAGAGTGATCAAAGACAAATTCACCGTAGGAATGGCTGCAACGAAAGAGAGTGAAGGAAAAGGGATGACAGAAAAGGAAGAAAGAAGAAAGAAGAAAGAAACAACATACGTTTTAAGGTAGAGAGGGACGACGGCGAGAATGTTGTTGGCCTGATCTTTGGCAACGATGTGGTGTGGCGTCCATCCAGTTTCCCTGACGGCGGAGGCAGAGTGCTCTAAGGCTGAGAGAAAGGCGTGGGAAAGGAAAGGATTGAAGGAGTGAGCGCCACTCGCATCCACAGCACATGCGTCCCATTCCCTTCCCGGAACGTCGGAGATGGAAGACACCACCGACACTCGGACTGTGTCTGTGTCTGTCAAACTGAAACTGAATTGCTGTTGGGGAGTTGAGGAGAAGGAGAGGGAATTCTTTCTGTTCCCTAATCCCCAATCCCCAAAGAGAGCATTAGTTCTGAATTTCAATCGGAATCTGAATCTCACCGGAGAAGGTGGCTTCCTCACAAAGAAAGAAGAAGAAGAAGAAGAAGGATTGCATGTGCAGCACCTCACACTGCCTCCCACACCCGCCATTCCCACTTCTCCGGAACCCCCCAATCATCGGATAATATATATTTTATTACTTTTTTTTTCTCATTAATCCAATATTTTCTTATTTCAATTTTTGTGTTTTTTAAATTCATCAACAACCCATAATAATTAGACTCATGATAGGTGAATTTTAACTATATTACATTCTTCATTTCTTTTTTATCTTCTTCTATTATACCATTATTTATTACATCTTCTTCATTTCTCTCTGTAACATTTAAATCTGTCTTTTTTTATTTTATTTTTTATAATACATAATAATAACGAATGTTAAATAGTCTCTGGAAATCTGTGCGCTGTGCAATCTTTATGGTTTTTAAAGTAACCATCATGTACTTTTTCGTGGGAAACTCCTATTTTCACATAAGAGTTTGGCTCATCGTCAATAGCAGTATATTTAAATGGTCTTAACCAAGAATCCACATGTGTTTAATGATTTTTTAGTTCATTTTTAAGTAACTTTTTTTTAAACAAGTTGTGTGGCTAACTTTATATACGATTTAATTACGATAATATTATTTTATAGGATTTGTAACCTTCTTTTAAGTTTTAGATATGCAACAGAAAGTTTAAATTTGTTCACCTTTCACAGTTACCTCAACAATGTACAGTACAAATCTTAATACTAAAAAAAAATCAACAAAAATTAGATTTGAATGAAAGAATTTATACATTTTAGACAGGTTAAAAGAGGGCAACAAAATTGTGTTCGACACACAGCAACAAACCAAATAAGGACATCAATGTTGTGTTTGTTTTCGTGGATCAATTATTGTGCGAAAGAATTACATGTTTGGAACGAAAAGAAAACTCCTCATTACTCTGCATCCATGTGAAGTACTCACACCATCGAGAGGCAATAACCAATTACCATTAATTTTGATAATCAATTAACTTAAATTTTTCTCGTAATCCATTCTCTTATACTTTTTACCATAATCGATTACCATTTATTTTCAACATTTGAGATAATTGATTTTGGTAAAAAAATATATGATAATCAATTATGTTCAAAATTAATGATAATCGATTGTGATAAAAATACAAAAATAAATAAATTACATTTTTTAAATTATTTTAAATATAAAAATAAATTTGTATATGTTTATATGATATTATTTTTTGACATTTTTTTTCATGTAATAACAATATTAATTGATTAATGTTTTTTTGAAAAAAAATTATTTTACGGTATTGAAAATAATTTACATGATTTTAATTAACTCAAATCTACACAAAAATATCTCATATGTCATTATTCAATTTCTTTTAAAAACAATGATAAATTTGTAATATTGCATTTTACATCTTTAAAAAAATTAAAAATACTCACACAATCATCATATCACTCACAAACTTCAATAAACATTTCTTAGGCATGAGTGTAACATACCCTAATCCAAACGCACTCACTTCCTTAACACTTCCCTCTCACATCCTCACACTTTCATAGTTTTATCTCAGTTTCTTGAGACCTAAACAATTTATGCTTGGTTTATTTATTTATATTTTGTTTCGTTTACCTTCATTTAATTATGTTTGGTTTATTTACTCAGACTTGCTTTTATTTTTTTATATATTTAAATACTTTATATTTATATACATTCTATTTATACTTCCCTTTAATTCATACTATCCATTTTAATTTTAATTTATAAATAATTGTTTTCTATTAATTAATTAAAGTTAGATTTAACTAACAATCTTTACTTATATAAATAAATAATTAATTTTTTAATAAAATATTTAAAATGTGTAATTTTTTAAATTAATAGATAAGTAACAGCGTGACGACATCAAAATTTCCATCCGTTTTATAATAATGATAATTCAAATTAATATATGATTTTTATAATATTTTTTATTATAATTACTTTATGATATTATTATTACTATTATTATTATTATTATTTTAATTTAAATATAATACATAAAATTAATGTTTTATATATTATAAATTTTTTTTATTAATAAATATTAAAGTTGTTTTCAAAGGACCCATGTACATGTTCAAAAAATAGTCTAATATCAATATAATTTAAATATACAACACAAAAACTTCCTTTATTTTGTATCTTTTACTTGATGTATTTGTTCTGATTTTTTTTAAATTGATTTTTTTATCAAATTAAATTTATATAATGAATATATTATATTTTAAAAATAAATCCTCTGAAATACTACTTTATTACATCTTCACTTTCCTATATAACTGAATCAGTCGGTATCGAACAAGTCAGTCTCGAACCTGGTGACCGACCGATCGAGTCAAAGAACATCTCAAGTCACGCAATAAATAACAATAACAATAGTTATAATAACACTTAATGAATCACATTCATATCCCCTATTAATCAAGGATCATGATGCATATTAGTCAATAACTAATATCTGGCCCATCATGGCAAGGGTCCATAACAACATTATAAACAAAACCTTCTGCGGAGGTGTAAGGTACGGTTTAATCAGCTTTACAATGTACACTCTTTACACAGAGTACTTACTTGAGCGTTAGAGTGTCTTTTTCAGGTCCACCCTGACCGAGCACTAATAACAAAAGGAGGAAACTTGAAGGAAACCAATAACAAAAGAAGGAAACTTGAAGGAAGCCAATAACAAAAGGAGGAAACTTGAAGGAAGGAGTAAGAGGCTATTGACACATCAACAATTGTACAACAAGTTCTAGGTACTATCTAAGCCTCTCTTTATCCATATAGGTACAATTGGGGGCCACCGTGGGGCTGAGATAGAGTTAAAGAAAACAAATGGTATGAACAAGGTAGATTGCAAAATCAAGAATGCACTGTTATTTTGAAGGATGAACCTAAGGGACACTTCTTTACTAATCAAATCATGGAAGCGCAACTTCCTCCTAATTGGAAAGGTTTGAGCGTTCATCTTAATCGGATATAACCCGATATGAGGTAATAAGGAAAATGATTATTATTTAAATTTGTTATGATCATTTAAATCTGTTGAGATTTTATCCTGAAAGAATTATTATCGCCCCGTGCGATCAGAGTTATTATCGCCCAGTGCGATCAAAATTATTATTGTCCTAACACAATTATTGTTGTTTGGATATGTTATGATTATATCATTCTGTTGAGATTTTATCCTCCTAAAAAAAGAGGAATTCGAGGAGATAAGACAAAACTCTATAAATAGAGCATGAACCCCGAAAATAAGATAAGTATTATTCTATACAATACATAACATATTTTATGCTTTTACCCACTTGATCGTTGGAATATTGGCAACACGTGGAATCTAAGGAGGGTTCTCAACCGAGAAGGCTTTAACCAGGTACTTTATAATTATATATTATATTCTTGCTTATTTATACGGCTGAGCAAGAATCCTATCAACCGCATTATCGCTCCGTGCGACCAAAATAAATTATTATCGCCCTAAACGACCAAGATAAATTATCGTCCCGAGCGATCAACAAATTATTATTGCCCTGCACGATCAACAAAATGTTATCGTCCCACGTGATCCACATAAATTATTATCGCCCCACGCGATCCGCATAAATTATTATCTCCCCGCGTGATCAACAAAATGTTATCGCCCCGCGATCCGCATAAAATATTATCGCCCCGTGCGATCAACAAAATATTATTATCCTGCGCGATCCGCATAAATTATTATCGCCCTAGGCGATCTGCATAAATTATTATCGCCCCGTGCGATTAGAATTATTATCGCCCTATGCGATCAAAATTATTATTACCCCATGAGATCAAAATTATTATCGCCCCATACGATCAAAATTATTATCGTCCCGTGCGATCACAATTATTATTGTCCTGTGCGATCAAAATTATTATCGTCCCGTAAAAAGAGCACGCATTACATCTCTGACAAATATTAAATACACCCAACAGTCACATCTCTCCTCGGGAACCCCAAACAGCCATTTTACGACTCTTCATAATTTAATCTCTTCGAGCTTGGGGGTAAGTGTACCGGTCAGTACCGGACGATCCAGCTCGGGCCTGGTGACCGACTGATCGCGTCAAAGAACATCTCAAGTCACGTAATAAATAACAATAACGATAGTTACAATAACACTCAATGAGTCACATTCATATCCCCTATTAATCAGGGATCACGAGGCATATTAGTCAATAATTGATATCTGACCCGTCATGGTAAGGACCCATAACCAACACTATAATAAAACCCTTTGCGAAGGTGTAAAGTATGCTTTAATCAGCTTTACAATATTCAATCTTTACACAAAGTACTTACTTGAACGGAATACCTTTTACAAGTTCACACTGACCGAGTACCAATAACAAAATGAGGAAACTTGAAGGAAGAAGTAAGAAGCTATCGGCACATCAACAATTTTCCAGGTACTATTTAAGTTCCCCTTTGTCTATATAGGTACAATAACATTTGAAATCTATCTTTTTTGTATTTTTTATAATACATAATATTTATGGACTGGAAATGTGGGTGACGAAATATAATTTGTTCTATGTTTTATTATGACAAGGAAAAATTATATTATATTGTTTAAAAAAAGTGAGATAAAAAAGTAAAAATATTTAAAATACTTAAATGACAATAAAAAATCACTACAGTAATAAAATAAAACAATTTAATAATAAATTGACCTATCTTAGAAGGAAAATGGTTTTTCAACATCTCCAATCCCCTTGAGCCAAATTACACCTCGTTGACATGGAAACGCTGATTACGTGGCAGTGGCAATTTTGTAAAATGAGAAAGGAAAAGGGGGTGATTACGTGGCAGGGTCATTTGGGTAAAATGAGAAAGGCAAAGGGGGTGATTACGTGGCAGGGTCATTTGGGTAAAATGAGAAAGGCACAGGGAAATTTAAAAATTTCAGAACCGCAAGCAATTGAATACAACGTTCGTGGAGAGAGGACCGACGAGAAAGATGAAGATTGCAGCAAACTTTGCGAAGGCGACGACAACGACGTAGTGCGAAGGCAATGGCGGCGACGTAGTGCGAAGGGCGACGACGAGAAGGTAAGTATGTTTATTTTGGGTTTTCTGGAATTTTAAGGTTTAGAATGGGATGTTTGTGGTTTAGGGTTTTGGTGGTATATGGTTTATTTAGGGTTTTAGTACGTGAGGTTTTTTGTTGTGCGTGTTGTTCTCTTCTTTGATGATTGATATTATTCTTGGACTAAAACTTGGTCATTGTATATTTGTGTTCCATTTGAAAGTTTGTATTATTGAGAAATTATTAAACTTTTGTCATGAGTGATTGGTGTTGTGGTTTTTAGGTTTTTGAAGTTTGAATTGATTTGGATTTCATTGTTTAGTATTTTGTGATCTGCCATTTTCAGACTGGTTTTGAACTTTTTCTGTGTGTTCTAAGTTACTGGTGATAGAATTTAATGTGAATGTTAATGAACTGAATTAGTGACAGTGACATGGGCAAGTGGTGATCAATTCATTTTTATTTGGTGACCTGTGAAGCACTTTTTGCACTGTGATGTTGTGTTACAGATGAGTGCTTGCATGTATTTTTTTGGTTTTGTGAGGGTTCAAAAGGGAGTCCAGTGAGGTCATTGACCATGTTGAATAAGTGACTATTTTAAAGGTAGTTTGAAATGTGATATGTGTAGCTAAGTGGCGAGCCCTTGATTTTGATGTGGTTTAGTGTATGAATAACTTTATGTCATGTCATGTTGTCTTTGAAACAAATGTTTGCATGTCCTTTTTGGGTGATGTGAGCTCATTGTAGGTTAGACAAATTGTAATTCCAAGGACAACTTGAAATGTGTTGTGTGAATGCAAGTGGTGACCCATTCGTTTTTATTCGGTGACCTATAAAGAACTTTTTGCACTGTGATGTTGTGTTACAGGTGAGTGTTTGCATGTCTTTTTTTGGTTTTGTGAGGGTTCAAAAGGGAGTCTAGTGAGGTCATTGACCATGTTGAACAAGTGACTATTTTAAAGGTAGATTGAAATGTGATATGTGTAGCTAAGTGGTGAGCCCTTGATTTTGATGTGGTTTAGTGTATGAATAACTTTATGCCATGTCATGTCTTTGAAACAAATGTTTGCATGTCCTTTTTGGGTGATGTGAGCTCATTGTAGGTTAAACAAATTGTAATTCTAAGGACAACTTGAAATGTGTTGTGTGAATGCAAGTGGTGACCCATTCGTTTTTATTTAGTGACCTGTGAAGAACTTTTTGCACTGTGATGTTGTGTTACAGGTGAGTGTTTGCATGTTTTTTTTTGGTTTTGTGAGGGTTCAAAAGGGAGTCTAGTGAGTTCATTGACCATGTTGAACAAGTGACTATTTTAAAGGTAGCTTAAAATGTGATATGTGTAGCTAAGTGGTGAGCTCTTGTTTTTTATGTGGTTTGGGGTATGAATAAATTTATACCATGTCATGTTGTCTTTGAAACAAATGTTTGCATGTCCTTTTTGGGTGATGCGAGCTCATTGTAGGTTAGACAAATTGTAATTCTAAGGACAACTTGAAATGTGTTGTGTGAATGCAAGTGGTGACCCATTTGTTTTTATTTGGTGACCTGTGAAGCACTTTTTGCACTGTGATGTTGTGTTAGAGGTGAGTGTTTGCATGCCTTTTTTTTTGCTTTTGTGAGGACTTAATAGAAAGTCTAATGAGGTCATTGTAGGTTACACAAATGATAATTGTAAGGGAAGCTTGAAATGTGGTGTGTGAATGTAAGTGGTGTACCTTTTGTTTTTATTTGGTGACCTCTAAAGTACTTCTTGCAGTGTTATGTAACCTTTTAACTTAATGTTCGCATGTTGTTTTTTTTGTTGTGTATGAGAACTAAGTTTGTTTTTATGTGCTTTTTGTGAGCTTTTCTGTTTTTTGTTGTGTTACTTATTTGTGTTCTCTGTTTTGTTTTTTATTCAATGAATTGTTTCTGAAGGTTTAAAGAATGGAAAGTTCATTGTGCAAGAATTTTGTCTCCCATGCAAAAGCTGAATTGAAGGTACTGTTTTTTAATTTTAAGCATATTATTTGAATACTTTGTGAATTGACATTGTTGAAAAAATATATATGGTCTTATTTTATTTTGGGATTTTGCAGGTGAATGTGCAAACTCAATATATTGTTCATGTGAACCATAACCTTACTAGCTATCAACGAGAAAGGATACAAGAAACTCCATTTAAGTGGATGGTTGAAATTGACAAGGTCTTAGACATTTCAAACAACCTTTTGAGAGAGTTGCTGAGTAGATCGTCATCCGATAACTGTGCATTTAGGATTGCAGAAAGTTTTCTTCCTTTTTCAGTTGTTGATGAATTTTTTGTATTAGGATTTCCGGTTGTGGGGGAGGAGGTGAAAATGGAGAATGATGGGGGAGGTTTGGTGAATAGGTTATTTGATGATGGGGAGAAAATTAAATTATAAACAATTTTAAAAAAGTTGGGAGACAAGAAATTGAATACAAAGAAAAGCGTAGACGATTTTTGTAGGTTATACTTATTACTTGGGTTATGTGTTTTTTATGTTCCTAGGACTTCTAGGACATTTAGTTTTGCTTTTAAATTGTTAGACAATTTAGATGCGTTAGATTTATATAATTGGGGGGTGCAGTTTTTAATGTATTATGTACAAGTTTAACGAGGGCATCCCAAGTGTACTATAAAGAGAAGAATGCCAGTGAAATATATTTGGCAGGTTGAGTTGCCATCTTGCAGGTTAGTGTAAATTTGTAGAATTATGTTTTTTTTAATGAATTGGTCATTTTGATTAAATGTTATTTACTTGTGTATTATTTTTTTGGAAATAGGTGTGGGCGGTTCACCATGTGGGTGTTGGTGACCGTGCCGAGTGTGTTGGTTTTCCATGATTTTTGCATTGGTCGTGTGTAAGTAATCGTGGAAGAAGGTTACATGATTTTTTTTTATCTGCTGAGATATTTTTTTTATTCGTTAAGTTTTTGGTGCATGCTTTTGCAGTAATTTATAAGTAATTATAATTTTTTTATTTTTTCAGATTATATGGGATTGGCCAGTCAGTGCTGAAAGAAGCCTTAGCTGATTCATATGAGGGAGTTGAGGAAGGTAGTGCTGGTACAAGTGAGTGAGATAACTTACTTGACCAACATGAAGTTTGTCAGAAGAAAGTTGCAGATAATCAACATAAAATTGTTGATTTGGATAAACAACTTCAAGAGGACCGACAACTGCTTGTTAAAGAAAATCATTGGTCAGTTGGATTCGTGCTTTGAGCCAACCCAACCTCTCCTGGTGAAACTTGTGCTGGTCCAAGCTCATGCAGTTTGGATATTTTAAAGATGTATAAAACATTTTTTGCATATAAGTTTGACATGAAACGGTAAGTAAATATATTATACTTTTAGTCATTACTTTATTTGTTGTTATTGCATGAATGATGATTTGGTGTTAAATATTGTTCCAGTGTTATTGTAGACATACAAAATAACATTTTGACGAGGTTGGATTTGCAATCATTAAGGTCGCAGTCTAGAGTTGACAACGGGGTAAAATTTGACATATTGTTGTGTTTGTTGTATTTGCTTACATTATTTACATAGTTATGCTGAATGTGGTTGTAGGTTATGTTATTCGTAATTGGGTTGTTAAACCTGAATCAAATTGTGAAATTCGGACTGCTGAATTGGTTTCATTCAATCCAATTTTTGCGATTTGTGTTGATTTAAATTTATTGTTATTTGTTTTAAGTTTTTAATAATAGTAATAATAGATTTTTTTTGTTGCAGACTCGTGTAATCGAGGAGATGAACATGAATGGGGGACAAATTTCATGGTGCAGTTTCGATTACATGTCATTTCATGGGAATGGTTTATTCCCATATCAAAGAATATCTTATTGTCATTTTGTAAGTTAACATTACTGATGTTTTGTGTGAAATTTGTTCTTGGTTAGAATGGTCATGTTGACTTTCAGTTTAAATTTTGCACTATTTTGTAGGTCTTTCTGCCAACCGTATTCAATGACCACTGGTGGGTGTACGCACTTAATTGTCGGACTCGGCAATTGGATGTATCGGACTCCATTGGTGATGGAATTGAAGGTCGACAAAACATTGATACAACAATGGTAAATAGTTGGATGTTCTTCAATGTTTAATGAATTGATTTGATTTGGATTTTTTTATCATTATTTTTAAATTGCATGTTGTAGGTTGATCGACTGCAACACCTATTCGAAATTCTTGACGACTTCTCTGAAAAGAGTGGTCCTCAAATTTCATTGATAAAAGAAAAGGTTCCCCTACAACCGAATAGATTAGTATTGGTAGTAATAGTGTTATTTTTTTTATATGTATTTTAATTTGTTTGGACTTAATATTTTGAATTGTTGTTTAGGGTTAAAAATTTATTCCTTCTATGCAGTTATGATTGTGGCATTTTAGTTGTGAAATATATCGAGTTGTGGGATGGTTCAGAGCACTTGGATGGGAATACCTTTCCCCATTACACCACGGTAAGAGTTATTTTCATCAGTTAACACATTTAATTTACAGTTTCGTGATTGGAAACTGATTCCATGATTTATTATTCAGAACGAGCTCGTCAAGAAATGTTTTTGTCTTGCGTGCTGGATGAGTGTAACGTTGAACGACAAGCCGTCTTGAAAGATTTGGAAGTAGATTGTCCTTGATTTTTATTGGACGTATTTTTTATGTAATTGTACAGTTTCATTGTTATTGACAAAAATGTTAGTTATTATG
>Ga0123342_1001296_pt1 | contig 41974 bp, 17 predicted proteins | sample Turbeawhitnodule_FD_89960 | JGI IMG/M metagenome (GOLD analysis project Ga0123342, IMG submission 89960) | Root nodule microbial communities of legume samples collected from Mexico - Turtle bean Mexico white nodule | ecosystem: Host-associated > Plants > Roots > Nodule | place: Mexico: Nepantla...
AAAAAAAAAAAAAAAAAAAAAAAAAAAAAACAAATAAAATAAAAAAAAAAAAAAAAAAAAAAAAGTTACGTAATACTTATCAAAACAAAACAAAAAATTATAAAATTGTTCATATATTTTTATTTATCTTATTAAAAATATTAAAAAACATTTATTAACAATACTCTCTCGATTTTTATTTTTTTTATCAGCAGTTCTCTCGATTTGAAAGCTCACTCCGTCCATATATATACTTTTAAGATATACCAAATTTGTTAGTTGCATTAAGTACCTTATTTGAAATATTTTTTCTTTATATAAAGAATGTACATGCTAAGAATGTAAAAGAAAAAAAAAATGTATTTAATAGGTGCCTATATATGTATATATTCATTAAATTTTGCATTAGTATAGCTCTTTTTTTTCTTCCCACTTTTTAGTAAACTCGTATATTTATTAATGTTTTGTCTCTTTTTTTCTCTTTCCATATGAGAGGTTAATATCGTTTACACTATTATAATGGTTGTTGATCTCACCAGACTTTAACGAGGATAAAATATAAGACAGCTTATCTATTATATAAATAGTTACGTGTACATAATAAAATGAGGATTTTTTTTTCTATATTTATGTAATATTTTGATAAATATTATCAATAAATTTTGAAAAAAAAAAGTTAATCATATGAAGTAAGTGACACGATTTCATGGTAAAGAAATGATGTATAACCAATTTTAGTATCATTAAAGTGAAGTTATACTTATTTGACACAATTTTAGTGTTGAAGATAAAGTCGTGTTTGACTCACACAACTTTTATTAATATTAATAGATGATTGTGTTTTAATTTTATTTTAAATGAAGTCATGGCATGACTTTAATTGTGTGTGTATATTTTAATTATTAGTTTGGTACAATATTTTATTGAAACCCTCTTTATTATCATCTTGGTACAATGCTTATTGAAATCATCTTCATAATTGTTAAGCAAATCTTTTTGACTTCAAGGAGTTTGATAAAAAAAAAATCAAGGTTTCTTGTAACTTAGCATTGTTGTCTTGGACAACTTGTTTTTATTTTTTTCAAAGTAACTTCAATAGGTTAATTATGTTGACCTTCTTCTTCTTATCATCTAGTTCATTTTCAACAAAGCTAATTTACTTCATCTTGAACTTTCTTCAAATCTAAGTTGGCAACTCTCCCAAACAATGTCTCATTTTTTTATCCTTAAAAGAGAAACTTGCTAATGTGTTAACAAATTTTGAATTCAAATAACCAATTTATTTTCTAGCTTCTTTCAATATTAACTTGTAACTCATTACTTTTACTACAATCTTTTTAGATAGCCTTAACCATAATTGTTTCTAATAATGAATGATTATAAGTGATCGTCATAACATCAAAACTCAAACTTCCACGAAGAACCACATGATTCATCATTTCAATATCAAACATGGGAGGATACTAGTTAAAGAGCTAGTATTGTTTGTTGTCAGAGTGGTATTCCACGATGAATCCACATTAAGACTAACCCTCCTTGTTGCAAACCACTAAACTTGGTTTTTGTTGTTGGACAATTTCATAATTTTTAACTTAAGGATTTTCAACTTCTTGTAAAGTTATCATTTGTTTATTTTTTGGCAATATATTGAGAATGACTAACAGTCAACCAATTGCATGACAAGTTCAAACCTAAGTTTATTATAGTTAAACTTGGGGTTCATCACCTCTTAAACGAAGTCATATACAAATGATATAGTCATTACCATTGACAATTGACTTTAAATACACCATATCAAGATTGAAATTTCTCAACAATCATTAGGTTTATTTGATTAGTTCATATTATATATTTAACAACACCTTAATATTGTCACAATAATCAACTACTCAAAGGACTAAAAATTAACAACCTTGGCTACCCAAGTATCCAAGGGTAGTGACAATATGATACATATCTTCACAATTTTCTCTATTGGCATTAGGATCAACCTTATACGTCTTTCTAAAAACCTTTCTAGTTTTTAGAAGACCTTTTAGGTTTTGATAGGGGGCTTTACTTTTATTCTTAAAGGAGTAAAAATACTCTATCATCTACTCATAATAAAGTATAAGAGCAACATTTTTTCTCTAGTGAAGTTTTTCCCAAGAATGCTTTCATAAAAACTAGAATAGTTGAACTATCATCACTAATAGAGTCTTCTTTTATACATGTGACTTCCCTAATGACCATGAATTTCCCATGACCAATATTGTCATCACCTAAACATCAAGATGAACTAGATATCTTAATAAAAAGTAGAAAAAAATAATGTATATGTTTATTAGTTAAAAAATATCAGGTTGGGAGGAACGATGCAAAAGAATGTAAACAAATTTGAAGAAGAGAAGATAGAATATGAAAACAAAAAATAAATAAAAAAATCCTAACATAGGAAAAAGAAAAAAATGTTTCATTTGAAACAACGTGTCCAAAACCTCAATAAGAAATACAGTGTTCAATGCCAATATTTGATAAACACAACATTATTAGTCCAAAAATCTTATAGTTTTGGGATATGAAAAATCCTTTCATCAATATCATTCACTAATATATTATGCATTATTATTAATAAATGATAATTTAATGGACAATTATTACATAAGTTCAAACATACATGTTCTATAATAGAAAGAGCTTGATATATATAATTAGCTTCACACTAAGTTACTTCAAGCTCGAGCATCACACTAAGCTATACAAATAAATTACTTAAAGATCATTCAAAGTCTTTTATCAAATTGTTGGCGTTTTCAAACTACTAATTACTTGAATCTCAATCTTTAAGAGCTTGTGTACCTATTTGTATATGATATACTCAAAACATAACTCAAATATTTTGTGTTAGTTATTATCAACAAATCAGTTAATAATCATTTAAAAATAAATGTTATCAACTTAACTTTCTCTTATCATATTTTATCTCATTATAAAATCATTTTAAAGATGTTTAATTTTCAATAAAAAATATAATTTTAGAATGTTATTACTAAGTTCATAAGATATTTTTTAATTATATTAAATTGATTTGATACATTAATTATATTCGTACTACTAATAATGTGTTAATTCAAAGTTAAAGCTTTCATAATAAATTAATAACACGAAACTAACAACTATTAAGTAAGGAGTATTTAATAAATAATTGTTAAAATATAAATATTAATATAATACATATTTTTATCTATTATTTTCTTGATTTAACATTTTCCAATAAACTATTAGGACGTCTGTATTTTATAACTTAATTATTTTGATTTTTATAAATTACTACCTTAATTTTTGTATAACTTTCTATTTATTTTAATTTTTTTACATACTTTTACTGATTTATTACTGCTGATCAGGCGCCATGAAAAAATAGTTTTAAAAAATAAAATAATATCATTTAAAAAAATTGTAATAAAACTATATTTTTATTTTATTTTCTGTGACATATCAGTTGTTTCATATTCAATATATCAGTAAAACATATGAAATTTAAAAGTTATCAGAGTAAAGTACACCAAAAAGTTTAATAATAAAATTTATGAAATGGTAAAATATGTCATTAAAAATGATCCTCATTGCTGTGAGAAGTTTTGTACTCATATTAAATAAATTTTTCATCAATTATTTAATGAGCATTAAAATATAAATGTTTTTAATTATTAGCTTCTCAATCAATGTCATGATTAGCATTTTCCAAAAATGTCTTAAATATAAATGGATTATTTATTTTTTATCGAATGTTGTAAGTATTATAGTAAAGATGCATGACTGTAACATTGTAAAAAATAAATAAAGTCGCTGAAAATAAAAATAGAGCAGAAAATGAAAAATGCAAATCGAACAGTGTAAAATTTTACCGAGTTGTGTGTTCATATGTACCGACAGCGAAACTTGTCGTGATCTGATAAACAAATTCAACACAACCTCATCTAATCTAAATCCCGAAACTACATTGCAGTTTCACATATTTTGTTCGTCAGTCTCTCTCTCTTTCTTTGTGTCTGTGACATCACTGACGCCATTCTGAACTCTGAAACTCAACCTTATTGTATCTTCTCTCGCGTCTTAACTGTTTCAGGGCATCAAAGTTTCTCTGTTAGCCAATATGGTAACTGCAAATGAGAGGGTCGTCGCTGTGATCATGGTTGGAGGACCCACTAAAGGTATTCCGTTCCATTCCCTTTCATTCTTTCACAGCACAATTTTGATTCACTCAATGCCACTTCACCATTTCACTATTCACTAATTTTAATTTCTCCTGTTAGTCTCTTAAGTTGAGACCACGCACATTGGTTTATCATGTTATGTTAAATGTGTGTTTGCCCGAGCTATTACAAATTGATTTTGTAGTTAAGTGATTTATGTTGGATGTTTTCGCTATAAAAGCAAGTCAGCAGTTCAGTTAAAAGTTTTGAGCAACCCCTTTGGGAAGTTGTTTCAACTTTCTGAACCTTGAATCAATTCCTTAATTTGAAACTAAACTTGTGAAGATTTACTTAAAATCATGATAACTGGTATTTTAATGTGATTTTGGAGAATGATTCATTTATCTGTTCTTGATTATGATTCCATAGCTTTTGTTATGTTTGCATGTACAGGTACTAGATTCCGGCCATTGTCATTCAACGTGCCCAAGCCACTGTTTCCATTAGCAGGACAACCAATGGTTCATCATCCAATTTCTGCTTGTAAAAGGGTATACACCATTGTGAATATTTTAAACTAATAATAATTATAAATGATGTTGTATCTTGTATTTATGTATAATCTGCCAAGTACCTAACTGTTATTTGTGTCCCAGATTCCTAATTTGGCTCAGATTTATCTGCTTGGTTTCTATGAGGAACGTGAATTTGCCTTATATGTATCTTCTATTTCAAATGAGCTTAAAGTCCCTGTTAGGTTTGTTCTCTTTTCTTTCTATTCATCTCTTGTAACCTTTAATTTTTTTTAAGAGAAGATTGGTCTTTTATGTCATTTGTGCTGTAATATTAGATACTTGAAGGAAGACAGACCACATGGTTCGGCTGGTGGCCTTTATCACTTTAGAGATCTGATCATGGAAGACGATCCGGTTCTTATCTTATCTATGACTTTGCCCATGCTAGATTATATTTTACATGTGTCTGTGTTCAGAAAGTTTGTCTATTTGACTTATTGTAATGTTTTATGCACTAGTGCTTGTGTTATACGTTTTGATAGTGTTGGTCATGTTGTATGGCAGTCACATATCTTCTTGCTGAACTGTGATGTATGCTGCAGTTTTCCACTGCCCGAAATGCTGGGTAATTTCTGTTCTGAAATATACTATTTTCTTCTACTTGCAACTGTTTGATGCTTTAGTTTCTTTGCAGAATAGTGACTTTTAGCTTCCTTGATATAGCTTAACTGTTATGTGGCTGTGGCAACAATTAATTGTTCCTTTTTCGTTCACCTATGCCTACAGATGCTCACAAACGATATGGTGGGATGGGAACAATACTAGTTGTGAAGGTTGGAGAATACACATACACACACTGTATTTTTATCATTATTTTTTGTTGATTAGCATCCAATATTTTTTATTTCTTCCTCCTTTTGAAGGTTTCTGCAGAGTCAGCGAGCGAGTTTGGAGAGTTAGTTGCTGATCCAACAACTAATGAACTATTGCATTATACAGAGAAACCCGAAACTTTTGTATGTTCATCATGTTCTTATGCCTTGAATTGCTGAACTAAAATTTGAAAGTTTTCTTCTCCTCGCTTTTGTTTACTTTCTTACACTGCCAGCTTACTTGAATGCAGGTAAGTGATCGTATAAACTGTGGTGTCTACATATTTACACCAGATATCTTTACAGCAATCGAGGGTGTTTCTACACAGCGGAAAGACAGAGGTCAGTGAAATATCTTAGGCTGAACCACATGGATTATTTATAAAAAAAACTTCACCTTTGATTTCAAAATGTAAAATTCTTCATTTTATTTTATTGTTCTGGCCATACAGAATTGGAGATAGTGTAGTTTGTCCTCCTGTATATTAACTCATTTTACTTGCAGCTAACTTAAGACGTGTTTCCAGCTTTGAAGCAATGCAGCCAGATCCTAGGTTTGTACTTGTGAAAATTCAAAAGATTTAACATCAGCTAGAAAAATTCATGCAATGAGCTGAAACTTATATTGTGGTCAAGGATCCCTGCAGTTTGCTTATTTAATTATCTACATTATCAAACAGATATCGTTCTTTTCTTATTTGCTTATTTTATAATGTGTATGCATACTCTTTACTTTTACATATAATTAAATTGTAGCATTTATTGAAGCTGAGAAATAGTTGTTGAATCGCTGATTAAAGTCGGTTGACTTGGTTATGCTTGTCATTTATCACAGAACAAGGCATTTAAGGACACGCTTACTTTCACCTTTGACTCCCAATATAGGCAAAGTTAAAAGTGAAAATTAAATCTAATGAAATATTTCCAATAGAATCCTACCTATATGAACAAATCAAGTATGAGAGGGAACTTTGAATGTTATAACTTCTAACCTAGTTCATCATATGGTTTATTGCGTTGAACTTATTTCTTGAAATTTAGTACTTGCTTGCATATTTAGTGGGAAATGGTGGTTCTGATGTGAAGTTATAATATGCTTTATTGTAAATCAGTCACAATAGTATTGTGCCTTTTGGGTCAAATTTACTTGCAATGCAGAGGGTTTAAAACCCACCAGAAGCAACTTGTTACCCAGGGCAGTAATGCCCTAGTGAGGATTAGTCCCATACCTTGTGCTCTTCTTACCAAAAATGTTGTAAAAAATAATTAAAATGGGGGTTTAATAATTCTTGTTTGCATACCTAGGATACATGTTGCTTTTCCTGCATGTGAAGTTCTTGTTTCAAAGCCGTAGTTATATTGTGTGCAGCTTACAAGGTTTACTGTAACATCTGATTCTGAAGAGTTCTTCTGCAGGACTCTTCCAGCAAATTATGTCAGACTGGATCAAGATATCCTTTCACCTCTTGCGGGGAAGAAACAGTTGTATATTTATGAAACCAATGACTTTTGGGAACAAATCAAAACTCCAGGGTAAACCCAAGTATTATGTTACACATATTTATTTATTGCTGATAAAAAAAAATTTTAAAAAATGTTACACATATTCATCATTTCCTCCATGGCGATTATCATATGTGTTGACTTAATTCTTGCAGAATGTCCATAAGATGTTCTGGCTTGTATCTTGCCCAATTTCGTTACACATCCCCCCATCTGTTAGCAAATGGAGATGGTATTAAGAAAGCTAGCATCACTGGTGATGTCTATATTCACCCATCAGCAAAAGTGCATCCATCTGCTAAGGTGAAGATTCACTTGTTTTTCCTTGATAATTAATCAACCAGAGGCTTTCACGATCTTCTCAGTTTCTCTGTTTCAGTCATGAAAGAAATGATGGTTTTTAAATTTTTAACAGTTTAAGGATATAATTATTCCTTCTCATGCATGATAGACTTAATTTGCCTATCGGTAAGTTTTCAAATTGCATATCTTTGGCCTCTTGATCTGAGTCATGATCACACACTTCTTATTGAATGAGCATAATGTAGCCCCCACCCAAATGGAAAAAGAAAAAGAGAAGAACATCTAAATGACATGAAGAAACAAACTGATATGAAATATAACTTCTGGAAATTTTATTGAACAGATTGGTCCAAGTGTATCAATATCTGCAAATGCTCGTATTGGAGCCGGTGCAAGGCTAAAATGTTGTATCATCCTTGATGACGTAGAGATTAAGGCAGGTGTACAGTTAATTGGTTTGAGTTGTAAGTGTTTTTAGAGCTCAATATTTTCATATTTCACCTTACAGGAAAATGCTGTTGTTAGTCATGCAATTGTTGGATGGAAATCCTCTATTGGACGATGGACACGTGTCCAGGCAAGTTAGAAATTTCCTGCTACGCATCTATGGCTCTCAAAATTGCTAAGAAACACTTATAATGATGTGTTCTATCTAGTTAACTAGAAAGAAGATATTCACTGTATTTCAAGCATTTTATGCATCTCAAGTCTGATCATATGAATTTTTTAGTATCAGTGATCATATAGCATTATGCATAGTCCTAACACCCTTGGAGACTTAAATTTCAAAATAGTCAAAAACACATATCCTTGGTTGAATTTGTTGTCATTGCCAGCAAAGATATATTTACACTATTTGCATTATCAGCATGCGATTATGATATGAATTTAACCATTACAGTTATTACTACTTTGACATCAGAAGATAAAAATCTTGAGTTTGGAGGAGTTTATTCATCCCATTTATTATTCATATAGGGTTGTTGTCACTGCCGTTTTACATTTGTTTTGGGTGTCATATTCCATGTTGAAAACTTGGAAATTATCCTTAATCCATCCACTTTTATCAATCGCATTAGGAATTTCCAGTTCAATTTTATTGTCATTTTAGAAAACTAGTCATTAGTTATACCTTTGACCAGCTTTACACTTGATTTCAACAAGTGAAAAAGATTGGTATAATGAATAATACTGAATAAAGGGTTGCTTAGTTCAATACAATTATTTTGACAAAATTTAGCAGCCGGTTGTTTTTCAATCAAAATTAAATTTTGTCTGTTGCCAGTGCTGACCTTAAATGACAACTTCAACTCTTTTGCATGTAAATAGAACTCTAATTTTGAGACAATAACACCAAAAGCTCCTAAAAAATTACACACGAGTTTTTTCTATTCCTTTTTGTTTATATTTCTCTTTTAATCACTTTCTTAATTATTGTACAACAACCTTGAGGAAGTAAATTTATAGGTCCTGAACTGGAATAGATTTTCCCTTTGGCAGTCTCTTACCTTTTTATCCATGTTGAGAGTGATGTCACCAACTAAAGGATTTATCAATAATGTTATCTTTGTGCTTACATTTTCATTTTCTATCTTTACACTCAATTTGCTTTTTCTTGGGATAAATACGTTGCTAAATTGGATATAATAAATCAGGCTAGTGGAGATTACAATGCAAAGCTTGGGGTAACTATACTTGGTACCTCTCTTAACTTTGTCTACATTTTGTCTCTTATTTTTTTTTAGGCTCTATCTTTTGTTAATTTATTGCTATGCAAAGGTTAAGTTAAATTACCAACTGTGCAATTCTTGTTCCCTTACTTTGACCAGGTGAATCTGTAATCGTTGAGGATGAGGTGGTGGTTTTTAATAGCATTGTTCTGCCACATAAGACCCTAAATGTGGGTGTTCAAGATGAGATTCTTTTATAGAACTTCTATGTCTCCCATTGTTGGCTTTTTATTTTCCTTAAGATTGTATTTGCAGTAACTTGTGTTTAATTTAATATCTAGTTTCGAAACTGATCAAAACTGTGGATTTCATCCATTTTGTCAGAAATTTGTCTGCTTTCCGAACAATATATTCATTGTTGTATACACACACATTGATGTTGCTATTTTAATAAACAAATGAAACTATATCAAGTATCAACTGAGGTATATATTCTATTCTGCAAAAAGGTCACATATGATAAGCGTGAGAAAATTCCAATATTAATTATTCAAATCTATATTACTTTTAAGTTTATTTAAATAGATTTATGAAAAATTCAAATCAAAATTTTTGGATGTTAACTCCAATTCATTTAATTGGATTTGGATTCGATATAGATTCAATAAACTTTTTGGATTTTGAAAATCCAAAATCAATGTGCGTTTAGGTCATTTCAAGTTATGAAATGTTAGCTCAAGCCATAACCAACTAAGGTAGTACCAGGTCAAGTTCATGTAAGGTTAGGCAAAGTTAGTCCAAGGTAGAGTCAAGTTGACCTGAGTCCAAATTGAGTTGAGTCAACTCGAGTCCAAGTCGAGTAGAGTCGACCTAAACCTAAGTCAAGTCAATCTGGCTCAAGCCCAAGTCAAGTCGCATTGGCACGAGCCCAAATCAAGTTGAGTCGGAGCAAGTCCAAATTCAGCCTAGTTGGGACAAGTCCATGTTCATCCAAGTCAAGGTCAACCCACGTTTAATGAAGTTAGGCTAGGTTTAAGTCGATCCTAATCCAATCAAGACCAGATCGATCCTAGCTCGATAAAGACCAAATTAACCCTAACTCAATTAAGACCATATTAAGTTACACCCAATTCAAGGAAAGTTAGCTCAGACCCAAGTCAAGCAAAGTCAGCATAGGCCCAAGTCAAGACAAGTCGAGTCGGACCTAGATCGAGTCGACTCATCTTAGGCTTAGGTCGAGTCTAAGTCATGCTCAATCGGTGTTAAGAAAAATTATCTTCGTCCCAGGTTGAATCAGGCCCAAGTTCAGCCGAGTCAACTTAGGTTCAAGTCAAGTCGAGTTAGCTTAGGCCCAAGTTAAGTCGAGTGAGCCTGAGTCCAGGTCAAGCCAAGTAGGAATTGGCCCAAGTCGAGCTAAGTCAACTCGTGCATAGTTCAAGCCATGTCAACTTAGATCGAGCCTAGTCGAGTCATCCTGGTCCAGGTCTAGTCGTGTCTGCCCAAGCTCAAGTTTAGTCTAGTTGACCCGGGATAGAGTAGAGACGAACCAACCCGGTCCTAGGTTGATTCGAGTTAGTCCGGGTTGAGGTTAAGCTGAGTTAGTTAGGTTGAGGTCAAGTGTCTTCGTCTTGAGCCCACCTCAAGTCGAGTCAACCCAGGTCAAGTCGAGTTGACCCAGACTCGTATCGAGTTCAGTTGGTCAGACCCAGGTCAAGCCAAGTTTTTCGGCCTTATGTCAAACTAAGTCGGCCTAGGCCTATATTAAATCGAGTAGGCCTAGGCCTATGTCGCACCGAGTCAACCTGAACCAAGGTTGAGTTGAGACAATCGTAGCCCAAGTTGAGCAGATTCATCCAGACCCAAGTCGAGTTAAATACGCTCGGGCCCAAGTCAAATGGTGTTAGCTCGAGCCTAGGTCGAGTTGAGTCAGCTTGGCCTGCGTCAAGTTGAGTCGCCCTAAGCCAAAGTTGAGTCGAGTCAACCCCTGAGCCCAAGTTGAACTAATTCGACACAGATCCAAGTCGAGCTAAGTTAGTCAAGGCCCATGTTGAGTCGAATCAGCCCAGTCCCAAGTTGAGCTAAGTGAGCTCAGAGCCAGCTCAAGCCATGTTGGAACGAAACTGCATTCTGCTAAGTTGGACAAGGCCTATCTCGAGTCAAGTTTGGTGTGATCGAGCCTATGTGGGACGAAGATAGTTCAAGTTAAGTCTTCCCAAGTCGAGTTGGGCACATGTTCGCCCACATTGTGTAGAGGCCAAGTCAAATTGACTTGGGTCGATCTCACTGCAGGTGGACTCAAGTGGACCTGGGCCTAAGTCGATCCGAGTTGAGGCAAGTTGACGTTCAATCGAGTTGGGCTAGGCCTTGGTTTGGCCGAGTCCATTTGAATTGGGGCTGAGTTGAGCTAAGCTCGACTAGGTCCAAGTTAGGTCATGACAATTCGAGTTGTGCTTGTGTTGGGTTGAGACATTGGGTCCACACTGGATTGAGGTCATGTCAAGTTGAGTCAATCCCACGTTAAGTCAAGTTGAGTCAATTGGGGCCTACATCTAGCCGAGTTGATATGGCCCCACGTTTAGTTTAGTTGTGTTGGGCTCAAGTCAGGCCAAGTCTGATTGGGATTAGGTTAGGTCGTGCCCAAATTGAACCGATACAACACTTTGCAGTCCTCACTTCGTCTGATAAGTTAAATCCCTAACAAACAATAAGTGCACATAATCTTTAAGCTTATTTCGATGTTCTAGGGAATGTCTTTGTCTTCTGTCTAACTAGATGATCTATAAAACACACGTCTACATTGTGATCACTTGGGATATCAACTAAAGTTGTTATGTTTAAACAACCATCCTAATAAAAGTTTATGTTAACTCAGACCAACTATCTACCTTTACGGTCTTTACTTTTATTTCATTTTGAGTAAAATGCTCACTAACCTAGTGTTGATAAATATTGTCAACTATCGGGATGTTGCTTGAAGAGGAGATTGAAATTTAATGTTGCACGAACAACATTTAATGCACCTTTATGTACATTTTCGCCAACAATTAGAAAGGGATTTGCAACAACTTCTTCTTCCAAACCCTATATAAAGTTTTCCATACCCTATATAAAGTTATCCATTGAAGAAGAATATTAAGAAGAAAGGATTATAATGTGCCAAAATGCTACTAAAATCTTTCTATGCTCTTAAAATCTTTGTAGGAAACATTGTTGTGTTCATTTAGCAAACCATAAGAAAGTTCATATCATTGTGTATGTTGTAAGACGCTAGTCCTCTCTAGTGAGTAAAGCTTTGTGATCACATCTTTATACAAACCTTTTCCTGGTAGTTAGGAGTGGTTGTGTGTCAAACAATGCTTAGTGTTACCCAGGAGAGGTTGTTGTTGAAACAATACTTTGTCTTATCTAGGAGTAGTTCCTATCCAAAAAATACTCATTGGATTAGGTAGGAATGGTTGAAGTCCAAATAATACTCGATTTTTAGATAGGAGTAGTTGCATTCCAAACAGTACTAAAGAGTTTTAGCTAAGAATGGTTGTGTTCTAAATAATACCTGATTTTCAACTTGCATTAGTGGTATGCATAGTGACACTAAATCAGTTAATAGATAATTGGACGTAGTTTGAGTTATCAGACGAACTAATATAAAAATCATAAAGTAAATCATTACCTTCCCTTATATTTGTTCGTTACATATTATCGTATTTCACTAATAAAAGAATGAGATATTTGCAAACCAAACTTTAGAAAATATTTTTTATAGATTGTGAGTTACGCTAAGATTATTGCTTTTTATCAAAAGATACATTGCAGAAAGATTTAAAAGTTTTAAAACACAACTCAAGCTCCTTCTTGTGCTTTGGTATTTTTTCACAGTTCATATCGGAACTCGATCTCTAAAGGGTTGAGACCCTAATAATTACCAAAGGAAAGATCCAACAACAATGAATCAAGCAACACCTCAGAATAAGTGTCTCTAACATGGCCTCCAACCTTTCTTGGTGAAGACTTTTCATACTGGAGAGATAGTATGGAAGTGTATGGTAAGTCCACACATTATAGTTGTGGCAAATCATCATGCAAGGAGATATCGAGATCACCTCCTTAAAAGATTGATGTGTACGTTTGTGCTTTGTTTAAAAGTGAAAATAGAAAGGTGTGGCAGATCATCACATAAGGAAATATAATATTGGCATATCATCACGTGTGGAGATATTGAGATCACCTTCCTAGAAGTAAGTTGGGGGCAAGAAAAGTTTAACGCAATGCAGATGAACAACAAGGCGAGGTACACTCTAATTTGTGTTTTGTCTCAAAATGAATATAAAAATGTCAAAATGAATATAAAAATGTCTGGAGGTTAAAAATTGCTAAGAAGATTTGGGATTCCTTATGTATCAACTATAAGGGTAGTTTATTTTCTTCCATCGTAAAAATTAGGGTTGGGTTTGGGTTATTGCAACTGGTTAGGTGTATATTGGTTCAACGTATTCAGTTTAAGCTGATGCATAGCATTTGGCTTGAGCTGCTACTTCTACATGAGTTTCAGTTTGGTCTGAAAATAGGAAACCAAAGTAAAAATGAGTGAATATAATTTAACCAATACCAGAAAAGAAAAAGAGAGAAAAGTGAAAGAAAATAGTAATTTACGTTTGGATATTTTAATTTGAGTAAATATGTAACAAAAGTGCAAATATTAAATTTAATAATTGAAATTAGAAACTGATACTTTATGGAAGGGTATTCACTTTATATGTTATTATTGACTAATAAAAATTTCTAACAAATAAAATAAATGTTATAAACAGTCTACAAGTATGGTTAATTGATCTTAAACAACATGCCACGCAACAGCAAGGAAATCAACTCGCAAAGCTACATGCTAACAAATGGAAAACATGCACTCTTTTATGGACATTTCTTTTTGAGAATAAAATTAATAACTTTGAACATGTATTTGATACACGGAAAGCATGGATTCTTCTATAGATTCCATTTTGAGAAAACTACAATAATTTGACTAACTTTCGTCATTTAATACATGGAGAACATGATTCTTTAAATGACCATTCCACTTTGAGAAAGCTACAATCTTTTACTACCTTCGGACATGTCAATTATAATGTTTTCGTTGGCTTTTTCTCAGCAACTTCAGAGTACCAAGATTTCCATGCATCCATGTAGTGAGAGAATAAGTCTCTCAAAGCTGCATTATAAGAAACACAAACATCAAATAAAAAAATCAAAAATAAAATTGCTATGACTGTACATTGAAATGGAAAGTAGAATCAACCAATTGTTGTAACCCACTTCGATAATACTACAAAAAATCAAAAGAGATTTATACTTTTACATCAAAACTTTAACTTATTTTAATTGAATTGTCTCCTGCAAACTTCAACCACAAGATCATGTAAAAATCTCAACCTCAACCGGAACATCATCAAATTTGATCTTGGCTTGATGAATATGTTAAACTTTACCACGAACAAATCATCTCACTTTAGACTTGGTCAAGTCATATCCAACAACACTTGTGAAAAAAGGCACAATCAAGAACTCAACAATCACATTTTCAACTCAGTCCAAACTAAAACATATTTGGTTCAATCTCACTTAAGATATTTTTAACTTGATCCATGTTAAAATATCTTCAACTCAGTCACTATTAATGTATATTTATTTGTCTCATTTATGGCATCTTCGACTCAATTCTTAAAACTAGTTTATGGTTTGATAGAAATTTAAATTATAATTTAAAATCAAACCTGTTTTTAAAAAAATAATCATATTTGATCTTAAAATCAATCATTAATTGATATGCATTGGATAAGGATATGGATTAATTTTTTTATCCATGTGCACATCTATTTAATGATACCAAACATCTGCAAACTAAACATTAATATTGTCTTAGTTTGACAACTATACCAGCAATGGACGTTCCATACAACATTAAAAAAAGGTAAATCATTAGGAATGATCATAAAGTTGATAGAAAATGTTAGTGGTGAGATGTTAGAATCTTATTACAAGTTATAGGACTTGCTAAATTAAGAGTACGAGATTTTAATGTATAGTTTACAAGGTCTGGGACTCTTCAACTACAACTACCTTTTGTAGTGTAATTTGTAGGCTTTATCAAATTAATTGTTAGAAAGAAATGAACTAGACCTAATCAGTTGCATGCTAATTTCTCTTCCTTATAAAATACTAATTAGGTATCTATCATACAAGGCGAGAAACATAAAATACTAATTATGCTATTCCTAAGAATTTACCATCAAAACTATGAAGAAAACTAGAGATAATAAAAAAACAAGACTGGCCTTTCTTTATTGATACCTCAATACAAGGCAAACCCTGCATAACAAACCTAATAAATAACCTAATTGTGCCATTATGTAAAATTTAGGAAATTAAAATAAAACTAAATATTTAAAAGATAATATCTTATTTCCATCCTCCACATATCTGATTTAATCGTTGGGCACCCTGCTCAATCTATCAATGCCCCTCCAAAATTCACTGTAACAAACTCATCCTGCCCAATCTATCAAGGCCCTCCAAAATAATATTCACGTAACCAACTGTGTGCAAAAAATCTCTCCTACCATCTCATCATTCTTCGCACTCTATTTAAATTTGCACAAGCTTTGGGCCTCCTATTCTAAATTTCCAATAATTTGGGTTCATAAAACAATTGGTTAATGACAGCACTATTCAGGGCTATATCAGGATCTCAATGGTGGGCCATCGAAGAACCATAGTAATCAAACTCCTATCATCACACAGCACCAGCCCTGCTCTTCACATTCAGTCTATTGGAACTCAGCAACCCACCAACTTGCAAGTTGAGCACATCCCCGTGCATACACATGATGCTGACCCTCTAACAAAAAATTATAAATAGGGTTGCCTATAAGGTAAACATGTGCAAGCTAAAACAAATATTCAATGTTTCCTTTCTTTTCCACAAAAAGGCTTATAATTAACACAGCTAATAAATGAACTTGTTAAATATAAATCATTCTAAATTTCCACCTACCAACTTGAATTTTAACATCGAAAGAACAGATACTATTTTAGATCTTTTTTTCTTATAGGCATAGTACATTATAAAAATTAGTTTCCATTTCAGAAGGTTAAGCATGGTTGGGGTGCAATTATGATTTGTAATTTTGCAATATGCAAGTAAATTTACATGACATTCGAAGAAACACAAAAACATGATTTCAGAAGAAATTAAACAATGTAATCAAATTGTAATCTTTGTTCCACATAGCTAATAAATTGCAGTTTTACACTTAGTAAGTCACATTCGCAGTTATAATTCAAACAAAACACATAACTGAGTCTACGATTTTTTTGCCCTAACAAATGGAGGATAAATTATTTACATCTAGTACAACTGTTCTCATGCAGAAATAAAAATATATTACCAAACAAAAATCCATATCTATTAAGCAGGGGAGGAATTACCTAGATACCTTGGTTTTGATACTGAGGACGATGAACCTGTGCGAGGCTGTCCCAGTCATGCACCTGATTCCCACTATTACTTTCAGAGGTTCCGACTTTGGGCACATAAGCTGGAGCGAAAGGACCAAACTGATAGCCCTTTGAAGTCTGTTTTGCATCTTTTTCTAAGTAGCTTTTCTCCGGCTGTGTGTAACTAACATTTTCTCGTTGATTTTGCATTTTACAGGTCTGGCCATCCAAGAGCAAATCAGTCTTGCTCCTTTTAAAACTTGTGTTTGTGATGTCAGTTCCAAACTTTCTTTTCCCTAGCTCGTTGACACTTGAATTGTGAGCAAAGTCGACTGATTCACTCCATGCTTTTCCTCTCCAACCCAACCATCTAAATGCTGGTTTTCTTGTATTTGTTGTATGGGTCTGCATCCATAGCAAACTCATCTTAAGCTTACGGTAATTCATTTGAATACAAAAAGTAGCAGAGCCAAATTTAAACGGTGAAAATAAACAATGAAGCACTCCTTCTCTAATATTCTAAGTGGAAATTTAAAGTGAACGAAGAAGAATATCACCTTCTCGATTAGGTTCATGGAGGATAACACATTTGCAATATCATATAGGCGTCTGACTTTTGCTGAAAGGCCAATATCATACAAGTAAAAACTAAAAAAGTTAAATTGTTCCTTTGTCAATCAATAATGAATATAAGGGTGTAAATGGAGGAGTTTACATCTTATGACAGACAATTATGCAAGTGTTTGAGGAATACATAATCAAATCGAGATACAAATAATGAGTCGTCAAGCTATTTTTTTTTTTAAGACTGAAATATTACTTTAAATATATCATACAGATAATATATAGTTTTCAATGTAACTTAAATTAAAAATAAATAGAACAACTTAAGCAAAAAATTATAATTTTCATTTTATTGTACCAAATATGATAAGACACTCCAGAATCCTTTTATTTGAACCTATCCAGTTTCGAAATCTTTTTCTTCTAAAATCAAAGAAATATACTTATATACCATATCTTAATTGAATTGTAATGATCAATAAATTTAGTTTTATCCTATCTATCTGTATCCATCTATAGATTATTTAGACATACAGAGATATGTACACAAGCACATAAATTACTAGTAACAAATTTTTCTATAGAAATATTTTAATTGGAAAGTCATAAAATAAAACTATTGGTTATATCTGAGTTTATGAAATCCTTAGTCTAGAATAATGGAAACAAAACAATTAAATAACTCTATGGATTACTTGCATTGAATGAGTGAGTGGCTAATAAAGTACTGAAATAACCAAATAAGATAAGTTTACAAGTGTTCTTTCAATTCCTTTTCATTTAAAAATTTAAACTCACAACTTTTTAATATTTTTCCTGAAAATAGGAAAAAAATTATATAAATTGTTGAATCGTATCGAATATATTAACTTAAGAGATTCATTCATTTTATGATACAATTAAATTGTATCAATTATTAATCTAAGATTCTTATAACTGTAGAAAAGTTATAAGATTAACTTATGATTTGTCCATGAACAGTCTTTAAGACATTTTAACTTAAGAGATTCATTCATATTATAATACAATTGAATTGTATAAATTATTAATCTAAGATTCTTATAACTGTAGAAAAGTTATAAGATTAACTTATGTTTTGTCCATGAACAGTCTTTAAGATATTTTAATAAATTTTTCAAAATAACTTCTGAAAATGACTTCCTATCCATATAAAAGAAAAATACTAGCACCATTCCCTAACACGCACATCTAAACACACTCTTCACTGTTAACTAAAACTTCTTAAACATCACTAAATTTTGTCTCACTTTTTTTTAACAAGTCGCTCACATGTTTTGTAGTTCGAATAAAATTTAACCAATAATAGAATGTGTTAGAAAGTGTATTAATAGCCCTCCTATGTATTAAAATCGTTTATACAATAATACCTGTATTATAAGCACTTTGTTCTGAGTGCTTAATTAAGCTATTTACCTAGGCATACTAGAGTTTAGTATCACTTACTCCTCATTATTGATGTATTAGCATTTCCAAGCAACAACTTTGCAGCTTCGTCAAGGGAGATCATTTCTATCTGAAAAGTATGTTGTTAGAAAATGTCAACATATATTAACACGTTAGCAATTTGAATAACCGAGAAACATTCGATAAATAGGCAACACTCACACTAGAGCAGATAAAAAGCTTGACAAAATTCTGAGTAAGCAATGCCAGAGACTTTTCCCTTCTGTTTTCTGCATTTGTAAATACCACAACCGCCTTTAGGTTTCATATTTCAAAGAAAATAAATACTAATAACATACTCTCTAAATTGCTTAACCAAACCACACCCGTTTAAAGTCTTCAGATTATCCTAAAGATTGAAGCTGTATTACAAATGGTAAAGCATCCTTGCCAACAACAAATAAAATAGCGCCAAAATAACCTAGTCTCTAATTTAGTGATGATTTGCGTTTAATTTGAGAAAATGTTGGCAAAATTAATTTGAATGAAACTATTTTGGTTAAAATTAATATCAAAGTAGTATGATTTATGCTTGGATATTTTTATTCAAAAAGCTGGTAATAAAATTCAATGTAATTTTTTTTATCAAACACAAAAACTACTTAAAGTTGATTCAACTCAGAAATAATTTTAAACTCAATTAAATCTTTAATGTGAAACTAAACATGTAAACATGTACCTAAAATCACATTAACTGATTAATGTGATTCTCAAGAAATCAACATGAAACCAAACACGCACGATTCGACCGTGGAATCCATTTCTGTTCATAAAAATGAGGCAGTGCATTAAAAATTTTGGCAATTCTTCTTATTTGCAAGAAAAAAACCTTATTAATAATCAACAATAATGTTAAGAAATCTCTTCAGCTCCCAGGTCACACGTCACGAAATAATCACCTATTCTCTGTTCAATACCTATTCGTTATTTTTCTTCTAAAAACACAATTTGAGTATTTCTACGCCGACGGTACATATGGTGGGATTACTAAGTGAACAGGGTGCAGTTCCTTATTAAACCTTGGAGCATCCACTTCTAGAGAGAACATGCCACAGACTTCTTTTTTTTCACAACAACATTCACAATGGCAAACGAAAATTTATAACATATGACATATTTATTGAACTGAAATGTAAAAATCAACCCAGCCAATGATTTTTAAATCAGCAAACCGTTCCAAAGCAAAACAAAAAAAAATTGAAAATACCATTCTTAGAAGATAGGGCAAGAGCGGCGGAATCAGTAATTTCTTTGTCATTCTGACTTTCAGTATTGACATTGGGAGAAGTTTCCTCCTCATCCTCATCATCAGACACCTAAACCAACAACAACAATTTGTTCAACACTAAAATAATCATTAACCGACAAAACTACGAAATAAAACTGTAAAACGAAAGCACTAAACGCAATTATCTCACTTTCGCGCTGTCATTGGAGTCATCAAAAGACCCAGGGTTCTCTTTCAAACCATCTTCCTACAAAAATCTAAAATAAACATCAAATCTTAAACACCAACAGTCTAACACAGCGACTTAATTTTGGAAGAAGAAAAACCTTGAGTTCTTGCAAAGCCTCGGGAATTGCAGAAAAGCCTTTCCAGGTATACTGGTTCTTAGCTTTTCTGGCCAGCACCTGAAATGTAAAAATAAAAAATTTAAAAAAAAAAGAGAAAACATAAAGCAAGTAGAAAAGCTTGTAGGCGATCGAATACAAACCCCGACGCTCTCTAGGACGTTGACGATGTCGTAGATCCGGCGTCTTTCAACTCCTAATCGCGAGGCAGCGTCATCGAGACCAATTAAGCGAACGCCTTCTCTGTTGTAGAGGCGCAGAAAACTGCAAGATCAAGAAGCGAATGAGGACTAAACGATGAAATTGAATTGGATAAAAGCGAGGAGAGAGAGAGAGAGAGGGACTTGGTGCACAATAAGCCGAGTGATTTCTGCTTTCGGCTATAGGTGTGGTGGGTTGAGGAGGAAGACATGGAAGTGCAGGGGGCATCGACCAGAGTGGATGGGTTAGGGTAGACTGTGGAGAGAGAAGCGGTGATGTTGGGACGGCGGGATGATGGTGTTTAAAAAGCGGGAATCCGCCAGGCTACCCCACATCCTCTCTTTCTTCCTTATATATATATGTGTACAGCAAAATAGAGGCTGTTGTATTTAAGTAAGTTTTAAATTTTAAATTTATGTTTCTTTTTGAATGATTAGGTTTATTTACAACACAACACAACACACCTCTCTCAACAACCATGTCTAGGGGTCGAATCTCAACTAAGAATCAGATATTTTTTCAACATATTTAAATTTAAATTATAATGTTCATTTTCAAAAATTATATAATTTTCAAAAATAACTACGTAAATAACGTATAATTCTATATTTTATAATATTAATATATATATATATATATAAATAATTCATCTTGTTTTTATCAGACATTTTTTTGCATGTATTTATGTTTATATTTATATTTATACTTATAATTGTTATGACATAAATTTAAATTATATATTATTTATTCAAATACTAAAGTTAAACAACTATTTAAATATTTTTAAGATATTAGTTATAATTTTAAGTTATTATATAATTTTTAATGATTATGCATTTATGAAATACTACAACACTTAACACTTAATAAGTTTAAATTACTTTCAAAACTAGACAGTTTGTTTCATAATGAATTAGTTAAACATGATTATTTATTCTCAACCTTTTTCAAAACCAACTCGTAGAATGATTGTTATCATTGTATTATATAGTAGTCACACTCTTATTCTCTAATTTGTTTGTTACACTACGGTTCAATAGCAGCTTAATTATGATATTTAATTCACAAGCAAACAATGTGTATTTAATGAAATTAATAATAGACTTGAGATGCAATCACGTCAATTTTGGGACCTTGCATTTGGTTTGCCCTTCAAAATGTTATATCCAAATTATAAACTAATAAAAAAAACTAGGTAGGGAACGCTTAAGTAATGTACATGTAAATTGATGTTAACTATCAATCCACTATTTGTTTGAGATATGTGGGGGGTTCTTATGCAATGAGCAAAATCATGCAATAGTATGATCGATTAGGGATATCACAAGTAATTATTAATGAGCCTTACATTGAAAATAAACATTGTTATATCTATAAATGATGGACTATAATTGATGACTTAAAATCTGCAGTTACTCATTAATATATGATGCAAAATATTTATGTTTTCCGTGTAACCAAGTAGTTGGTGATGTATGTTTGAGATTGAAATTTTCGTTTCCTAATGGATTAATGAGTTAGGGGTCCATGAATCCATACACATCATGTTTTCTTTCATTAATACACATTCCAAACATATAACTACAAGTATAATCATTTAAGTTTAATCAATGAATTAATTATAAAAATCAAAATTAAATTTACGAGACTTACATCATCCATAATTGAATGATTGATATGTTAAGCTCTTGGTTGCATGTCACACCCTCTAACACATCTAACATATGTATATATAATGGTATGTCACGGTCCCTAGAAAAAATAATAGTGTCCCACGAAATCTTAATTGGATTTGTACATATGGCCATAGCAACTTCTAACAGTATGGCCATAGGATTATCGGTAGATACAAGCTACTTCTTTCTTTGAGGACTCTATTTCCAACAATGTTACTACAAAATAAACAACAATTTCCACTATTTTGTATTGTAATTTTTCATCCAAAGACTTCTTATATAATGAAAAAGTATTGATATCATAACCAGTACAACAAAGAACATCAAACTTGCGTCTATTTTTCAACCATATTAATGATTAAGAGGGTGTTGAATCTTTCAAGACCTTAGCTTTAAACTAAGGCATGAAAGTCCTATTGTGCTCCATCATCACCATTTCTTTGGTTGTCTTGGATTATTCTCCTTCGTAATCGCTTTGTGAGCAGATAAGTAAGGTTTAACCTCGTTTATGTTATTTAGTATATACAACAGTGCTTCCAACACTTCTGAACAAGATTTGGTTACCATGCACACCTTATCAACACTTACTTATAAAACACTTATTGTGTCGTGGTTTGGGTGGAAGTCCTATAAGATTCGCTTTCAACGTGTACTTTAAACAAAACTCAATACTTTCTTCTATTATATACCCTTCAATCATGGAAGCTTTTGGATGATATTTATTTTTAACATACCCTTTCAAAAAAATTATATAACACTCAATAGGATACATCCATCTTAAGTAGACTAGTCCACACAACCTGATTTATCTTACTAGATGAACATGTAAATGCACCATGATGTCAAAAAAGAATGAAGGAAAAAATATCTTCAATTGACATAAGATAACAATAATATCATCTTGAAGTTCATCTAGCGTTAGAGGGTCAATAACTTTATTACAAGTTGAAAAGAAGAATGAACACAAACAAATTATTGTATGTCTAACATTTTTTGGTAAGATTCCAAAAATAGTCACGGGAAGCAATTATTGCATTAATATGTGACAATCATGAGACTTTAGGCCAACTAGCTTCAAATCGTACATAGATACTAGACTCTTAATATTTAACGAATATCCTTGTGATACCTTCACACTTTTTTTATTGGTAAAAACTTTTTTTTGTTTGAACATAATGTAACATGTTAGGGCCAAAATGCACGTTTATTTATCTTCATTGGTTTCAACTCCTCTTGTATCTTCATCTCAATCAAATCCAAAATGCATTTACATTGTTCTTCATCTTTCAATTAATGTTAAGAAATGTACCACATAACCTTCATAGGGTCCATCATTTGTCATCTCATGGCTACTATTTTCATCTTTGTCTTTCAACTTGTAATGTGATAACCCATACTTCAGAAATCTTTTCAACCATTTAATTATTTTTTCTATATAATATGCAATCATTAGGACATGCATATATATTTTTATACTTCATACTCATTGGTATCTTTTTGGCCTCATAATTACAATTAGGTATTTTCTTTTGGAAGTCCATTAATTGTCTTCAAATTCGTCAACCTTAACATTGTTGACTACCGTGTGAACTTAGTGGATTCAGGATACAAAGGAGTCTTTACATTACTAGACATATTTTCATATACATGCGCTTATGCAAAAGACTTTGCTTTAATGTGAAGACGAAGATCCAAATAACCAAGAAGCCAAGAATTCGAAAACCAATAAGGACATGTGTAAGGAAATCCAACATTGTGAGAACAAATATTTCTTATATGTCACAAAATTTCGCATTGGTTTTTCATGTTACACAAAATGAAAGTGATCCTTAACTAGAATCAGATATGCACTCAAATGGAAACATAAAATGCAATGAACCAAATTTCATGAAATATGTGAAACGTAGATTAAAATACATGTAATAATAAACTATAACAGAGTGATTAATCTTTCCAAATTGTCCAACTAGACAATTTAAGATTCAATATATGATTATTAGTATGCCTCCTTTTGTTTTTATATAAGAGAAATCATAGTAATTGTTCAAATTAAAGGTGGTATGTAATTTTTATATTGAATCTAAAATGGGAAACAAAAGTTCACTCAATGCAACAATAATGTAATTTCAATATCAAATAAAACAAACTAAATTTATGCATTCAACAAATCAATCTACAATTAATTATATTATATACAATCTTTTATGTATTTTTCAAAATTTTGATAGCATAACTAAAATATAAGCTTCCAAAAAACATGTTTTCAACACTACACCATTTTCTATCTATAGTAACATTTTCATAGTTACATTTATTTAAAATGTTACAATATATCAATTTTAACTACTATATAAATTTCACTATAAATTAAATAAACATATATTTTAATTACTATAGTAACAATTTCTATATAAATATCACTATAAACAAAATAAACAATAACATTTTATAAATAAATATTATAATTAGTAAATTTAAATTAGTATCATCTTTTAAATTTTTTAAATTAATAAATTTTTTAAATATTATACATAACCGTAAATTCATAAAAATTATTCTCATAGTTCCAACTCACTCTCTCACCCTCGTTTTCCTTTCTCAATTTCAATCTTGTTTTTTCTAAATCCATCTCTGACTCTCGTTGTTTCGCTCTCATTCCTTACTCTCTCAATCTCAATCTATCATGTTCCTCTTCCTCACTCTCACTGTGTTGTTCCTCTTCCTCACGTTTCATTCTCTTCTCTGTGCTTCGTCTCCGTCTTGCTCACTCGCTCGGTCAAACGGCTACTGCTATGTGCGTGTGTGACTGTCATTATCATTGCTACTACTACTGCTACGTGTGTCTCACTGTCTCGTTCTCTCGCTCAAACGGAGGTAAGATTTTATCACTCTTTCATACGTTTTCTATCTCATGCTTGCGTCTCGCATTTTGTTAGTGACAATTTTTCAAACGCAAGTATCTCATGCTTCAATTTGTTCTTGTTTTCATTTTCACTTTGTTTTAATTTTTCACATTTGAACCCTTAGATTAGTGTATTTTTGAATTGGCATGTGTTGAATTGTATAATACTTGTTATTTTGAAAATAAATGGAGAGTCTGTCTGGGTTTCCACTTTGGGTTTTTTTTCAATTGCAAATAATGGTTCTTTAATTCCATTGTGACAACTTTTCCATGTACAGGATTGTGGGTGATAGGGGTGAATTGTTTTTTATATACTATCAATTTTTCCTTGTCATAAAAAAATGTATGTTTATCAATTTTTTATGTACATTTATATTGGGTTGGAAAGAGAAGACTACTACTGGGCAGATTCTCCCTGCACCAGATCATTTTGGACTGCAGAAAATATACGCAAAGGAAAATATCAAAATACCATTAATGAAATGAAAATTAGGGTTTAGGTAAAGTGTGTACCCAACCCAGCAGTGCACTCTAAATTCTTCTGTGGTCACTGTGAGGCAGCGCCGCAGAGGCACTTTAGTTCCCAAGCATAGTAAGAAAAGCAAAGAACACAATGTGGATGAAGGCACCAATAGATGTTGAACACATCAAATCATATATGAAGATGGATGTTTATTTTAAGTATGCATATCATAATCACATTTTGAAGATCAAAGTTTATTGTAAATTGAAAAGGGTTATGCAATCTTTATTCTTTGTTTAAGTTTCCAAACTTTCGCGCGTTGCCTCACAGTGACCACAAAAAATGAAGGATGCATTGTTGGGTTGGGTGCACATTTTACCTAAACCCTAATTTTCATTTCATTAAGGGTATTTTGATATTTCCTTTGCGTATATTGGGTGCAGTCCAAAATAATCTGGTGCAGGGAGAATTTGCCCTACTACTGTTTAAAACATGTTGGGAAGGGCTTGCTGCCTCTAGCTTGTTTGGGGCTTTATGGCTCTATACTGGAAATTCATCACTAGGGTGAGGGAAACTAAAGCGAAGGCTGAAGAGCACAAAAAAGCATTGAAGGATTTCATTGGCAAGGAAATGATCATTGGAATTACAGTGAATGACTGCCAATGTCATTCCCATGATGCATGAACTGATTGTGAAACTGTAGTTGTAGTACATGCTAGGAATCTTATGTATGTTACATGGTAAATAAAAGTGACAATTTATTGACAAGGCATGTCTAAATTCACTTTCAAACATTAAAAATCCATTAAAATACTATTAGCGTTTGTGTTGAGAGATTTTTATTACTAGTTTGCTTATAGAATAAAAGCATCCAAACATAAATTATTAAATTCGATATGTTACAATCCAATCCTAAGTAATATGTATAATTTTCTAATCAAACAATTTATTAAAAAAAATTTAGTAACATTTTTATAATATTATTTTTTATCAAAAAAATATCACTAAAAGATTTAGTAACATTTTTTAAATGTCACTTTTTTATTAAAAAAATCTATTACAGATTTTTAGTAACATTTCTATAATGTTACTCTCTTTTTAAATAATATTACTAAAACGATTTAATATCATTTTTAAAATGTTACTCTTTATTAAAAGAAATTACTAAAATGTTACTCCTTTATTAAAAAAGTTATTAAAAGTTTTTAATAACATTTTCTAATGTTGTTTTTTTATTAAAAAATATTACTAAAAAATTTAGTAACATTTTTAAAATGTCACTTCTTTATTAAAAAATTACTAGAAATAATTAGTAATATTTTTATACTATTACTTTTAAAAAAAATTACTAAAAAGATTAGTAACATTTTTAAAATGTCACCTCTATATTAAAAAAATTATGTAAAATTTGTAGTAACATTTTTATAGTGTTACTTTTTATTAAAAAAACATGTAATGATTTAGTAACATTTTTAAAATATTGTTTTTTTATTAAATAAATATTATTAAAAATATTTAGTTACATTTTTATAATTGTCTCTTTTAATATGTAAAAATGTTACTAAAAATCTTTAAAAACATTGACTATTAGTTACATTGGATGAAATGCTACTAAATCATATTAGTGACATTTTCTTTGATTTAGTAACATCTTTTAATGTTACTAATTGTTATATATCTAATAGTGCGAGGTCAAACACTCACGGATTCAATACCAATGTGTTCAAAACATTTACTTGTATAATAATCACAATATAGACAAATGTAATTTGAACCCAACAAACAATTGAAAATAATCACACCATGCAAAAATTATTTAAAAGAAAGTAAGAGGAGAAGAAGAACTAACATGTGAAGAGCAATCATGAACAAAACCACAGTGATTAATTAAGGAATAACGAATGATGACGGTGAACTAAACAATATGGTGAGAGGAACAAAATGCAGTAATAATAAACCAATCGCAACAGTAGTTGTACAACAAAGCTCGAGAACGATGACATTCAATGTAGTGACTATAGAGGTCGAAATGCAACATCACCAAAGATGTGGAGAGAAAATGTCATATCATCAAGGATGTGGAGAGAAAGCACACCAAATGAGAGAAACTCAAAGAAAGAAAATTAGCATGCAAGAAAAGAAGATGAGTTAGACACTTAAAATATAAGGCTTATGATGACGATGCTTAAATATTAATCATCGTCACATGTGAAATACCACAATTATTTACTCAAAAGTCATCGTTGTACCCCATATACGATGACAATTAATATTCAACCATAGTCATAGGTCAAATATAACAATATTTTTTGTCAATCATCATTACTTTATAGTTGTTTAAAGTCACGAAAATATCATAGTCACCATCAATCGACAATAATAATCACGAACTTTCATCATTTCTAATTATCCATGCATTACTTTACGTTATGGATTATATATTTGATTAATTGAAAATAACTTTCATAACTAAAAAAATGTCAAATTACACAAATGTTATTAAGTTAAATGTACTGAAAAATACAAGGCTAAAGAGAAAGATAAGATTCTCATTTAAATATAATTATAAAAATATTTAATAAATTTTATTTGTAAACATAAATAGAATAGTTACACTATATATATATATATATATCGTTTTTGTTAGCATATGAGTTTTGGTCTAATCTCCCATATTTTTGTATTTTCTTTCTTTTTTCTTTTTTAATAATATTTTTCTCATGTGATGGCAGATGATTGTTGTTATTTGAGGTGTGAGCCTAATTGAGATGTCAAATTGCATAGTAATATCTAACACAAAACATTTTTATAAAAAAAGAATTGAATTTTATATATTTATTTCATATCACTATTATCATCTTCTTCATAGTAATTATTAATATAATTTTAGTTTATTATGTCAATTACTACTTTATTGTTGTTGAAGCTTTTGCAATTATTATTATTATTATTGAGATTCAGTTATTAATAATAATAATAATACTTGTATTCTATCATATTATTTTATTCATTCATGTTTACTATTATCAGTTTTTACTATTCTTTACTCACCATGTCACTCTTAACACTCATTGTAATTATGTAAAGAAAGATGTAACTTGTAATATATTATTTTCGTTATTTAATAGTTAATAAAAGAAATTTTGAGCAAATAATAATATCTATAATAGTATATATTTCTATATAAATATATTCCTAAGATAATATAATATTAATAATTTTTATAAATATCAGATGAGTGTACTTATTTATTTATGTATATGTATAATTGGATATGATTAAATGCATTAAAACTTAATTAAAACAAAATACTCAATATAAATATAAATTTTAATATCTAAGTTCAAATAATCCTAAACATCATCATAATCAGAAACAAATACAATAGTCTCATTCATATTTGTTGATAAATTTGTAATATAAAATAGTAACATTTATATAGAAATATATGAATAATTATTAATAATAAAAAAATAATAATTTATTATATATACATATATATATTGATGTAAAAATATTTATGAATATTATTAGTATTAATTCACTAATAAATATAAATCGACCCCAATTCATAAAGATGTGTTTATATATATAGTATATATATACTCATTTATAATTATTAAATTAATAATTTATTTATTAATATACTAATAGTTTATTAATATTATTATTTTTATTAATAATATTATTGTTAGGTCAAAAGACATTTTAATTAAAAGGATAAAGCTTCATTTTTATAACAAGTAAAAACAAAATCTTAATAATACAATAACAGTTATAAAATGTATTAATAAAATTATATTTGGTGTCCATAATTTAATAAATATAAATTAGTATGCTACTTAAACATAAAAATATTGACTAAGATTAAATTTATTAAAAATTAGTTTTAAAAAGTTAATATAAATATTAATTTTAGTGACTAAAATATATAAATATCAACCTCAATCATGTTAACGTCGTGAGGCTTACAAGCTATGTAACACAGATACAGATACGGACACTGACACGACGCGGATACATACACAAAGATACGTATAATTTCTAAAAGGTAGGATACGGGAACACAAATCTATATATTATATTATTTTAAATTATATAAATTGAAAAAAAATATTTAAGTGCAAAAGTATGTTCCAGATTCTCTTGGAAGCAGGAAGATATTTTTCATGACTGGTTCAAAAGAATTTGTTCCTTATTTTTATAATCATAATAAAAATTTATATAATAAAGTTGAGTTTTTAGAAAATTATTGTATTTATACCTTTTAAAATTATGTTAGAACTGTGCTAGAATTTTAAAAAATCCAACAAATATTTTTTGAATTGAACACTTCACCGATAAGTATCATACGAGTGTCGACACCGATACGTGTGTCCGACACGGATACGCCAATTGTTCGAGCCTCATAGCTTACAAGTATCAACTTATATTTATTAAAAAATTAATACTAATAAATTATTAATTAATTATATACTTATATAGAAATATATTAGTAATTATTATTGATGGTAAAAAAAAATAAAAAAATAATTAATATATTCATATATATATATATATATTAACATATACATATGCTAAATTAATAAATTATTTATTAATATTAATAATGTTACTACTAATAGTATTTTTTATTAATAATAAGTTCAAAATATGTTTTAATAAAAAAACACAAAGCTTTGTATTCATAACAAGTAAACAAAACAAACATCTTATACAAAAATGTAACAGAAATATTTTGGTATGGATTATATTGTGAAAAAACTTAAAACTATTAATCACACTAGACTAAAAATGTGTATTATTAATGAAAAATTAGTTTATACTATATTGGCAATAGAAAATTAAAACATTGAATAAAAATGTGTTCATGCAATGCACTTTTAACCAATCACCATTAATTTACTATTTCTGTTAAATTAATCACCAACTTAGTCATGATAAAGTTGAACCTTGTATTTTATTTTATGCTATTAAAATATTTTATTGATGAAATGGTGTTATAATCTTTATATACTTTTTTATCATCTAATAGCTCTATATTTAACATTCTTATACATTCTACAAGAATGAAAATGAAGATATATTGATGTTAAAATTGTTATTAGAAGTATGATAAAACATTTGTGATATGGCTTTTTATCTATGTTTTTAAGCTTATTTAAGGTTTAATAGTGTTATGTATTGAAATATTTATTATAAATTATTTTAGTGAATTTTACTGTTTTGATTGTTAATCTTAATTAATTTTGTATTTTATTTTTTATTGTAATGTTGGTCATATCTTTAGTTTTTAAAATTCGTATTTAGAATTTCTATACCTGCAAGGGTAAATTATCGAATCAATTCAAGATTTTAATAATTATTGTAAAATTTGAGTTTATAGTTAGTTAAATGGACATAGAGTACAATAAATATGCTTAATGTATTATTCAATGTCAATTTCCTCTTCAAGCAACATTTTAAAATTTAACAGTAAAAAGTTAGAGAGTTTTTTTTTACTCAATCAAGTAAAAGTAAAAGTCATACACTTATCATGGTCAATCACTATTCACTTTGAAGGATAAAAATGTATATAAATTTCTCTTAACCTGATTCTTATACAATATAAGATTATTAAATATAATGAGACAAAATCATAAAATAAAATTTGTATTAAAATACTAAATTTAATATATATTTTTTTTTATCGGACAAAGATTATTTAGATTAAATTTATAATTAAGTATCTATAATATTTAATTCTTAATATATAAAATAATAATTTATTAAATATATTTTTCACATAAGTAATCTCTGACAATTTTAATTTTGAAACTTTCATCAATAGTTCATGTGTTTGAAAGGGAATATATTTTTTATATAATGTAAGAGGAGTGTAGATTTATTTTGTATAAACTTCATACAATAATTTTATTTTAAAATATTATTGTTATTATTATTATTATATAAAAAAAACATGACATTTTTTCAGTCTATCATTATCGATTTTTTAATTTTAAGAATTCAAAACAAAAAAATAGTAAAAGTGATTTATTATTTGAAAATTTTTCAATTTGACTTTCAACTAAATATACATACTAATCTGATATGTACATAAAACAATTAATGCATAAAGAGTATTTCTTTAAGTGTGTTATTAACATTTTCATCAAAATATATTGTTTTATATATCAATGGTACATTTATTAATAAAATTAAGTTATTTATTAATTTCAATAATCTTATTAAGAAGGAACAATAAAAATATATAGAAAATAATATATTATATCAGAATAAAATTTATGAGAAATTGCAATTACTTTCCCATAATTTATACTAAATAAAACTCACTCTTTTATAGTTTTAAACAAAAGGATACTTTTTTATACTCCTTTTAGTTTTTTTAGTAAACATCAACCTTCCTTCTCTTTTTGATAAATGCAATCACTAAATGTGAAACTCGCCACCCCTGTTTTTTTAAATGCTATATTAAGTAAAACTTAAATAAAAAATAAATCTCAAAAAGTATATAATTAAATAATTTTAAAAAATTATTTAAATTTAAAAAAATTACACTCTTTCGTAATATATTTTTAAATAACGTTGTCACTTATAAAACAAAAGAATCAATATGCAAAAGCTCATTAAACTAAAAAAAAATCATCCAGTAAATATATCATTCAACTTTTTTGTTTTTAAAAACTCTTTAATTATATATTTTAAAACTTTAGTTTCAATTTTTTTATAAATTTAATTTAATTTTGGTTAATATAATATTTTAAATAAAATAGAAAGAACGAATATCTATTTAAGAATTAAATAGAATATGAATATTGTTATTGTTATATTAAAAATTTAAGAATGAGAGCTTATGATAAATATCTCGGTGGCCTTACTATGGTTTTTTTACCCTTCTTCTGCAATTTTACAAGTTTATTACTAAGTGGGATTGATTTTTAAAAATTTACGAGTTGGATAAGTCGTGTCACGTATCTCAATTCGTAAATTTTTAAAAATCAACTTCATTTAAATAATCAACATATAAATTATAACCTCACAATTTCAATTATTTGTTAAACTTTTTACGTCAAATAAAATTAGAAGTAGAAAGTAAGAATGATTAAAAACAAGTATTTAGTATGATATTGTTATTTATAAGTCTCTCTTATCCTAACAACGGCTCTACACCAGCTGGCAAAGATACAACTAATTAAAACTACGTTAAATTATTTACTCGATTGCTGAATTATTTGAAAATTTTCAAATGATACCCAGAAATAAAAATTTAGTTGAGTTTTATTAATGTGACTTTTTTTTATTGAATTTCTAATTTTTTTTTTAAGTATTATAAGTTATAACTACCATTTATATGATTTTACTCCGTAATAAACTAATTCCTTGAAATTTTTATTTTAGAAACCCAATCAAAATGTCAGTTTAAATATTTGAAAATGTTTAAAGAATTCAGGAATCGAGTAATGTATTCTTAATACTAATTAATTAGTACTGTGAGATTGAAAAATAAAATAAAATAAAATATAGGGAGGTAGACTCACTATAAAAATTAATATTCAGTTAGTTCCTTTTAATCATAAGTATTTTCTATAAAATATTGGTTAGTTCCTTTTAATCATGATAAATGTTTGGTTTATAGCCAGTTAAGGAAATGCGAATTGAAATCGCATCAACCCCGCAATAAACTCCCCACAGTATCTTTATTTGAAAATGAGAAACATAATTGAGTAAATACTTACTGAAACCTGTAATGATACCTATACCTACATGCCTATAAATTTGTAAATTCAGACCATTCTTTATATTTACAAATAGAATTTAGGAATCAGTTTGAGGACTAATGACACAAGTTCCGTATTGATTTTAAAAGCAGAAGCTCAAACCTAACAATCAAGCATTGCTAGAAACTGATATAAACTGATATTCTTCATCAGCTGATACTCCGCTAAACACTTCACCAAAGATTCAATTCGACTTAGCATTCCTTGACTCAAATCTCACTTTGATCATATAATAGATTCAGAATAAATATTTTAAATATTCACATGCTGATTCAAAAAAAAAATCAGGATTCCAAAGATACAAAGCAAAAGTAATCAACTCAACCAGTAGAACAACCACTAAAAACACAAGAACTAATTTTCAAGGATTGGTTAACGTGTTAGTAGATAGAAACCCACGAGTCTTTAGTGTGTTTGCAAACCCGATCAATAACAACAATTTGTCACTATCACGTTAAGTGTACAGGAAGAGGAATACTGCATTAGAAAGTGAAAAATCAGGATGAAAAGACATTCGTTTAACACACTTTGTAATTCACTTTTGTTTTCAAAGCCAGTTTCACCCAGACTTCAGCAGCAAATGTTAGAGAGGATTATGGCAATAAAAGGACAGCAATCATTAATGCATCAAAACCAATATCATTATTCTCAAGCACAGCAAACTCACTGTACGGCCAGAGAAAGCAACCACATTTTGTTTTCTAATGCACGATAAAAACTGTCTTAAACATAATAGAATTCACATCTCACATTAAACTTTGTTTATTCAAAGCAACTTAGTTGCGACTTGGGTCAGCAAAGAAGCTGTTGAGGGAGGGCATAATCTCTGGAGATCTGTTGCGCACGTACTTCCTCAGGAAATGCTCGGTATACTTCTCTCCCTCAGAGAAGTTCTCCAACACTCCAGCCTTCCTTCCCTCCTTGTTCACCCTAAATACATGACAAGAACAAGACAACCATCCATTATTTTCCATTAATAAGTAAAACACAAATACCAATTAATTAAATTTACAACAGAAAAAACTCTTATGATGATGAACGATTCAGTGTCTGATAAAATAGAGGCTGTTCACTGAAGCTTCGATTGGGACTGATTCCACTTATTTTAAAAATAGTTAACATGCAGTTTGATATTTGAAAATGATACCCTGTTTATTCTCTTGTTTTTTGACAAGACTAGTCAGAGGAAAAAAATTCATCTATAATCATCATCACCTTCCCAACATCCTGTCGTCTTTTCCACCTTTCCTTCACCATTTTATCTTTAAGGAAAATGATATTTTGATAACCCTTTAAAATATAACCAATACAATTTATAATACTTTTAAAAATTAAACAGATCAAATAATCGCAGTTCACAAAGGATCAAAGAGCAACAGGTGAGAAGTGTAACAAAAGCACAAGTGTATTAATCCCAAATAATTCAGACGATCCCATCCAAACAAGAAAAAAATCTCCACTGCATAAAATTAAATTCAATAACTAGTCCATGATTTTGGTCTTCCTATTATTTTCTCCGATTTAAGTCTCCGCATCTTAACCACCACAATTTTATGTCAGGTCCAGGATTTAATTAGACTAAAACAAACAAGTGAAACATTTGCAAAATGGAGCATTGAACCAAAATTAAAAATCTGAAAACAAAACCACAAAAAAATCCGAAACTAAAAATAGAAGAACCAAATCGCATATCAGGACAAAAATTATAATTTATCCTAAATTGAAAGACCATAACCTAGAACGAAAAGAAAAGAAATCAATTTCAATAGAGAAAAATTAGAGATAGACCTGACTTCAGGATTGATGCAGATATTACGAACCAGTTGAAACCCACAGATCCCAACAGCAGCACCAACCGCGGCGAACAGCGGATACACCTGAAAACAAACAGCAAAGACGGTGAAACCCTAAAACGAGAATGGTGGAATATAAACAGGTCCATGATGGATCGGAACGCACCTCGGGTCTGAGCCAGCGATTGGCCATGGACAGTTGCAGAGTTGAAAACTGAAAAAGGAAAGAGAGAGACAGAAAGAGAAGAATGGAAGTTTTGTGAGAGAGAGTTTATAATGAGAAAGGGTGTGTTTAAAATATTGGGAAATTCGAAGAGAACAGCGACGCAACCCTACTACTGGTGGTAAGTTACAACTTGGAAGGGTAGAAAAGGAATTCCGCGTTGTGCTTCTTCACGCAACACATACTCTGCAATCTAACAGCCAGTGATGAAACGCCAGCTCAAATTCAGTTTATTTTGTGTAGGAATTTAATATATTTCTATACCTATATATAATTTTATTGTAGTAATTTTATTATTTTATAATTATTTAAATTTAAAATTAAAAAAAAGTTAACATAGAAATTTTATTTATAAAGTAATGTAATTGATTAGTTTAATTCTTTTAAAATATAATAAAAATTTAAATAAAACTCCATAAATATCTCATTAATGTAATTTATTTATTTTATAAAATTAATAAATTTAAAATTAAATTTGGTTTTATTAATATTAAAGTTAAATTACATGTTTTTTTCTTAGCTATTACGTGTCTCATGATAAAGTTTTTATTATATAATATTATAACAATTTATTTTTTATTTTTTTTTTCTGTTATTTTTTTATAATAATTTATTATTTATTTTTTCTCCTCTCCAATAACTATAATAATCTGAACCAATCCTTCTTCCAACATATCATTATCTATTTGTTGATCTGAGTTCTAATGAGATCACAAAAAGTATAAATATTTTAACTTTTAATGTGATATGACTTGAATCATTGATTTTTTTTTTTATGTTTCTTTCTTTTTATTTAATATTTTTATAATATATATGAATATTTACTAGTTGTATGATAAAAAAAAAAAGGTTACCAGATTTTAATTTTTTTAAAACAAAAAGAATTTGACAAAAGAAGAGAGAGAATATATTAATAGATAAGTTTTTTTTTTTTATTGTTAGTTTGGATATAGAAAAAAGTGCTGATTTTTAAGGTAGTATTTTTATCACGTTCAAATAAATAATTAATATTACTTTAAAATATAAGTTGTTGAAACATTTATTTCACGTCATGAATAAAAATAATATTTTAATATAATATATTTAATGTGTTAAAATAAATAATTAATATTATTTTCAAAAATTAATATATTTTGATGTTATTATCTTTTTTTATTCTTTGAGTATCATTTACAAGTAAAATTTAAAATAAAAGGCAATGAAATATATTTTTAATTTAATTAGAACAAATAATAATATATATTTTTTCTTTTAATAAATACATTTAATTTTTTTTATTTCAAAAAAATCACTCAAAATAATTTAGTCTACATAATTATTATAGAAAATTTAATTTTGTAAGTATTGGTGTAGAAAATACTATTCTCCATGAAATTTTATAATTTGTAAATTTTATTGAATCATGATTTTTATTTTTTATAAATTTTTTTTATTAAAACAAAGTTTGAAAGAAGTAGAAGTTCTTCAGTCAACTAAGAAAAACATAAACAAATATATATAAATTATTTATGTGACTCACTAAACAATTTTTTATTTTTTCTTCTACTTTCATTTTTTTTTTACTTTTCTATTTATTTCATGTTGTAATTTGATTTTTATTTTTTCAATGAAAATCAAATAAATTATAATACTTAGCAATTATTATGATAGTTATTTTACCTTCTTTAATCTTAATAAGAATATGTAAATAAAAATAATAATAAATAAAATTTGTAATTTTTTAAAATTGAGAAAAAAAACAAATGATATATTTTATACCATTTAGTTATTGTTATAATTTAATTAATGAAGATATTTATTAACGACAATTTTATTTCTACATAAAAACATTCTCGATCTATTTAAAGAAAAATTTAATATTTTTTTATTTAAAGTATATATATATATATATATATAATTTGATATTTAAAATATATCAATACACATAAATCTATATTTCATTTAAATAAATATAAATACATATATAATAATAATAAAAATAAAAAATATGGATAGATACATAAACATTTAAAATTAATTATAAATATATACTTATAATATAAATATACAAACAATAATACCGTTTATGTCAATTTTAATTTTAAAAATAAATATATAAAAATAAAAAATGGATACACGCGCAACAGCGCGCCTGTTCTCACTAATATTTATAATACAAATCTACAAGTTACTCACCTTAATTCAAGATTAAGTTAAAAAATTAAGTTGAAAATATATTAAATAAATATTTTATATATAAATTCTTTTAAATATACATGTTAATAATTCCATATTAATAGAAATAAAGACACACGTATAGTATGAATATTGTGAGACTAGATTTTTTATTTGGCAGAGATAATTTTAAAAAGTAATAAAATTTAGAATTTTAAGTTATATTAAATATATAAATTATAATTTTTTATTTTTTATTTTTAAATCTTATTATTTCTTTAACTCTCTGATAAAAGTATTAATTTGAGTAAATTTTATATTATTCACGATGGAACGACAATTTTTAAAAAAAAAATAGTAATTGTGATGTAATTTTAGCTTGAATTGCTACGAGTCTTTTGTTTGGTATTTTGGGAGTGCAAAATTTGGTGAAATTTAATGGCTAAAATAAGTGAAAGAAACCATGAAGTATTGGTATATGGAGAATCATGAAGCTTAAGAGATGTGAGACCAACTGCTGAGAAGTTTTAAGCTAGACAAAAAACTAGTGCTAGCAAAAAGTGAACAAAGAAAATAAGATGCACACAAATTTGGACAACAATTCTTTAATCAACTCTAAGCTCCTTTACAAGGGGTTAACATTTATATTTATAATGCTATGGACAACCAATGTGCAAACTTTAACGTAAAAACTCTCAATTCATAAAAAGGCAAGTGACACTAACTAATAGGAGCAAATCCTGATGCAATCCTAGCTTGTTTTGGCTTTTTCTTTGTTGTAGTTTTGTATGATACGAAAAAATGGACTTGAAAGTAACATCAATGGTTGAATTGAATTGTGGAGAAGATTAAATGAAGAGGAAAGGTAGAGGCTTAGAAGAGATGTGACCAACTTCTAAGAAGATTCAAGCAAAACACTAATAGAAGTGCAAACTTGAGAGTGAGAATTTGAAAACAAATGAGCTAGCAAACTTGGGCAACATTTCATTAACAATTCAAATCTCATTTGCAAAGGGGATAGCACTTATATTTATAATGTTATGGGCAGCCAAGGTGCAAACTTTAACCCTAAAAACTCTCTACTCATAGAAAACACCCCATGTTTTCTATTTGCACTCTAGTAATTTATTTGTGCACCCGAGATGGTCTAGAGTTGCATTGGGTCCAAGGAGACCCAATTGTAACTCTAGCTAGACTCTTTCTTTTTATAATTACACCCTACTTTAATTGACCCAATACATGACCCATGAAAATTGGCCCAAGATAATGGTCGGAATACAAGCCCAAAATAAAGCCTATACTACTTTGTAAAAATTTATAAGACTAGGAAGTTTGGAAGAAAAGTTAAAAAAATAATTATCCATAAACATAGAGTTTTTTGAACTCCTTTTCCTTCTTTCATTCTTCTAGCCATGGCCTTAGTTAAAGGCCCAGTATGTGTCCTTCCGGATGGTCTTCCATCAAATCCTCTCAAATTAGAGGTTAACAAATGTCCTTCTCTAATTGAAGAGAATCCTCTTTATTCCCATGAAAACAAATGGCCTTTTGGCATTGGTGGGAATCCTCTCCATTGAGGGGATGACATGTGGACCTTCATGCCTTCGTTGCCACTTCATGCTTTCTATTTGGACTCTAGTAATTTATTTGTGAACCCTAGATGGACTAGAGTTGTATTGAGTCCAAGGAGACCCAATTGTAACCCTACTCTAATTGGCTCAATACATGGCCCATGAAAATTGGCTCAAAACATGACCCAAGAAAATGACCCAAATACAAGTCCAAAACAAAGTCTATACTACTCTATACAATGTTTATAAACTAGAGAAAAATGGAAAAAAAGACAATAATTAATTCTCCTTGAGATAAGAGTCTTCTGAGCTTTTTTTTTTCTATTTCCAATCTTCTTAGCCAAAAGTTTCGAGACTGGATGAGTTTTCATCAAGTCATCACCAAAGTTTATTATCGAAATATATGGGAAAACAAAAAAATAAAGGTCTGTAACTTTTGGCTAGTGACCCCTTAGTACTTTTCAAATTTTAGGAATTTAAATTTAAGAGGTATCCCCACATCTGGGACTAAGTGCAACATCCCCGAATCCATAACCCCCTTTGCCTTTTATGACTCTTAGCCTTTCCTTGAGCATTTCTAATTTATCTTTACCACAACATCATCAATTATCTCTCCTTAATTGGTAGCATAGGGCATTGATTTTTGTCTGAGGTTCCTCTTGCTCTTGGCTAGATAGTTACTTGAGGATGTATGAAATTGGTTGCTTGAGGCTCATTCCCTTATGCAACATGAATTGCCAACATGTGATTCACATATTCATGAGTGCTTGCATTTTGAGGTGATCTTTGAATGGTGGAGTGTAACCCAGAGGGAGGCCATATAGAGGAAAGTCTTGTTCATGAATCTCTAAACTCGTTTCCTAATGTGGAGGATAAGCAGTAGGAGCTTCTCTAGTACTTTTCAAGGCTTTTAAAGCCTCCAAAATCTAGCCCATTTGGTCTTTCAATTGTGAGATATAATTTTTTATTGATTCTTGAGTTCCTATCAAATCTTCCATGGTCTTTTGATTTACATAAGTCCTAACAAGGTATTGCAACGTTTTTATTTTAACGCGAATAAATATGGAAAGAAACAAATGCATGTATTGCATAGGGAGAAAGATCATGAATTGACTTCTTCAATCATCTCCTTCTCTAATTATGGAATGGTGATATGTATAAAGAATATCAAGTATGATATGCAATGCATGTTAAGATGCATGATCCGAGTATGACATTATTACAAAGTGATATGCATTTGAAAACTAACTATATGTATGCATATGACTATGAATGGATGCATGCTCATGAGAATTCAAAATGTTATGCATTTGAAAATTGTATACATGATTCCATGAATGTATGAATGAAGATAAAATGTGGATACATGTTTATATGTATAATATGCAACTCATCAATGTAAGCAAGAAAAAAAAACAATGCATACATGTATCTTAAAAGGTACTTATAAATTGATGTGGGAATATAATGAAAAGGACAACCTCGTTATTCCCGGTGATTTTCAAACCCCCGTTACTTCTAGGAGGTGCATATATAAAAAAAGGTGACAAATAATAAAAATGTTGAACCAAAATAACCCACGGTTTTCTCGGACCTGTGTTCTTGCCCTTGAACATTTATGTTACCTGGACCCATTCGTGTAAACTCATCTCATGGCTAAATTTTTTATAATTATAACACAACATATCACTTATTAAGTTAAGCTCGTTATATGCCAAATCCTACTATGATATAAAATAATACAGTTATTTGCAAATATAGTCTTTCACATTTTTTTTATCTTGAATTAACAATTTTTTTCCTTGTAATAAAATCACAGTCCTTTATTGTACTTATAACATTAATACGAATTTAGAGGAAAGACATACAAGTAAATCTAGTCGACATTTAGTCATGACTAAGATGTCTCAGGGCCAAAGACACGTGACTCAATTTGTAGTTTTTTGTTTGACTTTTTAGAAAGCCAAGACTGAACATTATAAACTTGGAGAAATGTTATACCTTTTTTTTTTTTGGAGATTTTGTAGTGGAAATATGATAACAACCATGAACTTTATTATCCATGTGATTAGAAACATGAATGGAGATGATTTAGTACAGGTCATTGTTGATAGATTGAAAATGAAAACCCATTCTTGCCTTTGAATATGAATATACCTTTGCAAAGCTTGCTTAGTCATACATTAGAGAGATTGTATGGTTGAATGATGTAATATGTAATATAGTATTAGTAAGAGATCCTACATTCATCTGAAGATTTTGCTAGACCCATTATTTGAGGACTACTCTTCGACTTAACTTTATATATCACCCTCAAACAGATGGTGATGATTATTTAACTTGAACAAGATGAAATCAAAAGGGCTCATGACTAGACACAAATTTAATCATAAGAATTATATAAATGTGAAAGCCTGCATTTAAGAGTGAAACAAGAATATGAGCATAAAAAGTGAATAAGAATAGCAAAAGTGAAAAGATAGAACAATAATTTTTAGAAGCTTGCCACTAAACATGAGTTTAATCTGTAGGATTAATCAAGTGTGAAAGATTGGTTCTAAAAAGAGAAAATTAACATACACATTATAATAAGACACATTTGTATGTTTTTATTGGCTTGAAACATAAGAGTAAGTTTGGAAGTGGGATTTTATCTTAATATGTTTGGACTTAATTGATGGATATTGACTTGTAATTAATTTAGAATATGATTTAAAAACTATATATTAAATTAGTGGTAAATGTTCAAAGACAATTGATTGCTTATACGCGCTATTATGTTTTTGAACTTGGATATGTGTTGATTTTTCTTGGCAAGTGTACCGAATTAACTGTAATATAGTACTCTTTAAAGTACGAATGTCGAGCCCACAGGGAACAATTCTAATTAAGATGTTATGTTTTAAAACTCATTAAGTATAGAAAATAATTTTGAGACTTTGTTCATAACCAAATTAAAGATTTCACAAGAACTCAAAGATTTAAGGTTTGATTCTGGATGTAACAAAACCAACTTATCAAATATAGAGAAAGATACTTGGGATTGAATTGTGTTTATCTCAATCATCTGTATTTTGAATAATACAATATATAATACTCAAAACTACT
>Ga0123342_1001297_pt1 | contig 41957 bp, 15 predicted proteins | sample Turbeawhitnodule_FD_89960 | JGI IMG/M metagenome (GOLD analysis project Ga0123342, IMG submission 89960) | Root nodule microbial communities of legume samples collected from Mexico - Turtle bean Mexico white nodule | ecosystem: Host-associated > Plants > Roots > Nodule | place: Mexico: Nepantla...
TAATATAAATAAATTAATTTTTTTAGACAAACACACTAAATATATATATATATATATATATATATATATATATATATATATATATATATATATATATATATATAACAATGAAGTGTTATGACTGATTGCACAATGTCGATGAGATTGTAGTACAAAATTTGGTAGGTGTCACTTAGTGTCTTTCAATTTAAAAGAGACTCATGAAATTTATTATTTTTAAAAGTTTTATTTAATAACATAAGGTGTATAGTTCAAACGTTTTGATTAAAATAAAAACTCTTCTAAAGATAGAGATCTAGATCTTTAACATAAATTAATTAGCAACAAGGTTGGAATATATTATATATTAATAATATAGTTGTAAAAAATTATGAACATAAGAAACAGTGTTGGAAAAGATGGGAAGGGAATAGTTTTAAATTAACTCTGAGGGGCATGAAAGGTCCTTCTTTATGGTGGCTAACATAAAGTAGTGCTTGAAAATTGAATAGCTATATGTGAAAATATTGCTTTTAGCTACCAAACAATAATATATAGACTCAGACTTTATTACGGTTTTAGTGAAAGCCACCACCCCAAGCTTATTTCTGCTATTTAAATGTTTAAAGTTTTATTGTTTACCAACACAAACAAAAAATATCACATATCGAGACGCTTTGTTTTTTTCTTTCATTTTTTCATTCAATATTTTATGCTGTTTTTGGATAGACCCCTCACCTTTTTTATTTTAAACAATCTTAAACCACTCTTTTCATTATTTAATCTATTAATTAAAGAAACATAAGGAATGAAACTTTTACTTTAACTAATAACTATTGTACTTTCCTATTTTTGACAAACAATCATCTAATTCTTTGGTTCTGTTGGGTCAAAAATGGATAAGCAAAATATAAAGCAAATATTAAGTATAAAATCTCACTTAAAGAAAAAGATTTAACATAAAAAAGATATGTATGATCAGAAGAAAAACAGATCAACTACTCGATTAAATTTTGTTGTGTTTCTAATTAAACTGAATGTTCTAGTTTAGATTATTTAAATATTTTTTCTAAAACATGTTCTTTTCAAAATTTAAGTGTTACAAAATAAATATTTGTGTAATATACTATATATGGAAATTAACTTTTTTTAAAAGATAAAATTAAATACTTTATGATATATAAAAAAAAACTGACTTTTGAGGATGGTGAGGGTTATGGTGTAGTATTTAATTATAGTAAACGGGTTCACCTAATGTGTTAAAGGCGGCAATAATGAATGCAGCAGTTGAACAAAATGATCGTGCTATGGCTGAACACATGGAAAAAGTGAAAACTCCAGAGACAAAAACCACAACTTATTGTTAGAACTTGCAAACATTGCTTACTTTAACACTACTCTACAACACTTATGTTTGTGTTGAATAATTTTCCCCACCACCTTGCCATTTGCTAAAGTACTATAATTAACTAATCACGTAAATTTCAAGAGAATCTACATTTTACAAATTTTATAAAGCAAATCGTGGTCGTGCCGCCCACGTGCCATCCACGTGTCATCATCAAGACCACTTTATTTTGTAATAGAAGAAAATAGGAACATAAATTTCTGGCAATCACCCATTGCGGACTTTATTTTTTACGGGGCCCACACATCCGCTACCACTTCGTACGCACTGCACCAAAAAACTTTCTCAGTGCATATTTTAATATTTAATAATTCAATTTTTATTTTTGTAGAAGTGCCTTGAATAATTTTTGAAATCTTAAATATTTTTGAAGATGAAAATTAAAGTTTTTTATGTGAAGGGATAAGAAAGTAGGAAAAGAGAAAGTTGGGGAAAGTTAAAAATGATGGTTTGAAATCTGGCATATGATGATGGCGATTTGTCCCTATAAATAAAGGCTTCTTATCTGCATAACTCACCAAAGCACACCTACAGAGAGCTGAACACTATCAGTTAGAAAAAAAAAAGAGAAAATGAGGAGTTTTCATGCTACACTAAAAGTTCTGTGCTGTGTAGTGGTTGTGCTTGGAGTGTTTACACCCTCTCTGGATGCACAACTTGATCCTTCGTTTTACAGGAACACATGTCCCAGGGTTCACTCCATTGTTCGTGAAGTGGTGAGGGAGGTTTCAAAGAAGGACCCTCGCATGCTTGCCAGTCTCATTAGACTTCACTTCCATGACTGCTTTGTTCAAGTACGCATATACACATACATTCATACACTTCAACTTTCAACAACTTTGTTTTCTCTCTTTCTTTTTACCTTCTTTTCTGTTTTCTTATTTTCTCAAGCAATCATATATTTTTGTACGTACTTTTTTGGTTCTTCTACATATATTTGTGAAACACTCTTTCGTCAGACAAGAACATAAATGTTTTGCGTGAACCAAACTTCTGCGACATGTTTCAGTGAGACATGGAAATTAAAAGATGTGAGAAAATATCATTTGACTGGCCTTAAGGGACATGTCTTCTGGCAGCCTCCACTCACCAATCCTAATTTTAAGTGTATAATAATGTCAAGCACAAGCAATGCATTTTCTTTAATTTATGGCAGTAGGAATGGTGGACCATGGTCCTAAGCACCAATGACCCTCACTAATGATAACCTCCCTCTTTTTCTATGATTCAATCTTATCTCATTATGACTCTATGATTCTTAATAATAATATGTTTGATTAGCATCCACATATTATGCTATATTATACATAAAACATAAATATGATGAATAATACGATGTAATAAATAAATGAAAGAGAAATGGAAGTGTTGGTAAGATAATCGAAATGTCAAAAGGTTCAAAAGTTATATTCCAAAAATATACCTTTCTTTACACGTTTTATAATATTTTTTCACAGTATTTCTTTCTCTATCTTGCTTCGTCATATCATTTATTTTCCATCTCACTCTTTTTTCTATCTTTAATGTGGAAGTTATTGTGGGATATTATTATAAGAGTAGCATTTTTTATTTACGATATATATTAAGCTCTCGGTTGATCATTTCCCATTAAAATTTTGACGTACTATTTTTTACAATAAACAAGTAAATAAACCACGAGAGACCAAAACAAAAAACGTTTTTGTAAATTACACATAGTACCATATGGTGATATGTACTTAAATTAGTGAAAAAGAAATAAATTGATTATGTTATTGATTGTTGTGGCATGCAGGGGTGTGATGCATCAGTTTTATTGAACAACACTGATACAATAGTGAGTGAGCAGCAAGCTCTGCCAAACAACAACTCCTTAAGAGGTTTGAATGTTGTGAATGATATCAAGACAGCAGTGGAAGCAGCTTGTCCCGGGGTGGTTTCTTGTGCAGATATTCTTACCCTTGCATCTGAAATATCTTCAGTTCTGGTACATATAAATGCTATTTCCAATTTATTTTCCTTGTGTTCAGTATAATAAATTACATTTTATATGTTTGACCGAGTTCATAAAAAATCAATTTTTTTTAATTTTGAGATTTGTGTATAGATAGAATGATTGTCAGATATAGTATATACAACAAGGGTTGCAATATATTCAAAGTACATAAAAACATGATTTCTGAGTAACCTTTCAATCATAATTATACAGAGATCTTTCATAAAAGCATTATGTTCATCATAAATATAGTAACTCAAAAGTCTATGAAGTCCACGATGATTTAGCATTGATTAATTGTTACATGATTCAAAATCTAAATGTTATTGTTAGACATGCTTATGCTAAAATGACAAGTGTATGTATGTGAATATAGGGAGGTGGTCCTGACTGGAAAGTTCCATTGGGAAGAAGAGATAGTTTAACAGCAAACCAAACACTTGCCAATGAAAACCTTCCATCTCCTTTCTCCAACGTCAGTGTACTTAAAGCTGCATTTCTTAAACAAGGTCTTACCACTACTGATCTAGTTGCACTCTCAGGTAATGAAAAATGTCTCCATCAAATTTATCATGAGTTGAAAGAAACAATGATAAACATATCATAGAGAAAGCATTAATTAGTATATATATTTATGATTCATTTCAGGTGCTCATACGTTTGGCAGAGCTCACTGCAATTTCATTCTTAACCGATTGTACAACTTCAGTGGTACTGGAAGACCCGATCCATCTCTGGACACAACTTATTTACAACAATTGCGCACACAGTGCCCCCAAGGTGGACCTAACAACCTTGTCAATTTTGATGTAACTACTCCTGATAAATTCGACAAGGCCTACTACTCCAATCTTCAGGTTAAGAAGGGCTTGCTTCAGAGTGATCAAGTGTTGTTTTCCACACCTGGTGATACCAATCCCATAGTGGTCAAATTCAATAGTGATGAAAAGGCTTTCTTTGACGCATTTGAGGCTTCAATGATTAAAATGGGTAATATTGATGTGCTCACTGGGAAAAAAGGAGAAATCAGAAAGCATTGTAATTTTGTTAACAAGAGAACTGCTGAACTTGAGATTGCTAGTGTGGCTTCTGAGGAATCTTCTGCAGAGGTTATGGTTAGCTCATACTAAAGGAATTAGGATGACTAGTTACACTTGAAATGGTGTGATTTGAGGCCACCAATAAAGAAGTTATTAGGCACATTCATGGCATGTGCCTGACAAAGTTATGTAATGTGTGTGTTACTCTCATTGTAGTTTGAATCATGCAGTGTTCAAAACCAATTTCTTTTTGTGCCTCTAACCCGTTGTTTGTGTCCTTCTTCTAATTTTTGAAAGAGATCCTGAAGAAGCTAATTATAATTATATAATTACAAAGTTAAGTTAAAAAATAATGATAGAAGTTAAACAAAACATTTAAACTATAATCCATCATTGTTTATATTTAATTCGCTTATGGTTTGTCCACTTGGCCAATGGATCAACTTGTCATTGAAATAATAGTTTAAATGAAATCTTCAGGAGCCACTCTTTCTTTTTCTTACATACGGGAAATGATAGAAGTATATGCTTAGGATTTTATCTAAAAAAACTATTTTACGTTTAATCCAAAATATTTCCTTAACGATTCACTTCATGTGCTTTAAAAAATATATGTTACTTGTTATAGTTATTAATATTTTATATGCTTAAAGAGTCATGATTGGGTGTTGTGCTAATATCAAAATTACACTAAATATTTACACAAGTAACATATATGTAAAGTTTTTCCTTTTAATTCATTATATTCTTTGCCAAAAAAAAAATATTTACATAAGTGTAATTGCATCTTCGGGGTTTTATTTGAATGGGGTAACTTTGTCTCCTGGTTGGTTTCTGATTAAATAATAATTAAAGAATTTAAAAATTCTAAATCCATCGTTAGAAAAAGAAGAAGAAAAATATGGAAAAGATAATAAGACACAAAACATGGGCCACTTGTGCCTACACGTGTTTTTTTGGCAAGCTCCACTTGTGCAAGTTTTTTTCAAATTTTAAAATGGTCAAAGTACAATTATGAAGCAAAAAGAAAATACCACATATCGAGAAAGTTTTCTTTAGTCTTTCTATGTTCCTCCTTTTTCTTAATGAATTATAAGAACAAAGAATATTAATAATAAAAAAGTGACTAAGAAAAAAATATCCATTAAATATAACTAGTCAAGATTTTCATAAAATTCATCATAGATAAACATCAAGAATATAACAACACGTCTTAATTTAAAATGAATTAAGTTTTTAATTTAAATAAAAGTCAAATTCAAACTTACTTTCATTCATCTTTCACTTTTTTCACTCCTAAATATAAAAGTACCAGGTCTACTAAGAAAGTTTGTTAATTAAGTAGCAGCAATATCTATAATTGTAATACAAATTTTCGAATTTTCTCTTAACTATATCACTTCATTCTATTTATTTACTTTCGACCTAAATGGTTAATTTATAAAAAAATAGTTTTATTTAATAATTTTTTAGAAATAATAGCAGTGAATCAGTCGTATTCTTCAATTCTCGTAAGAGAGAAAGAAATCATTAATATTTTATTATTCATTGCTAAAATAATTAAAAGTGCTGTAGTTAAAAATAATTAATAAAAAAGGTTATCAAACAAATAAAGAAAAAAATTAAAAAATATCTTATATTCAAATAAAAAGAAAGTACTGTAATTAATAAGAGATAAGGTGTTTTTTTATATCTAAAGAGAATCTTTTATTATGTTACTATTATAAGTAGCCGAAGAGATCCAAGATTATCTTAATCTAATAAATAATTTGGATCTTTGGAGTAGGATTAATCCTGCACGAGAAAAGTAAGCAGTATTAAAAGTGTGTTTAAAAGTAAGCAGAAGGTGAAGAAACAAATAATGGAAGAGGAAAACCCAGAAAAGTGAAAAGTAGATGCCAAAAACAGAAACTGAAAACGAAAGAAATAATTAAAAAATGCATACACAACCCATAACTGGTCGAGATCTGTGTTATGTTAGAGCATGGCTTACTTTAATGCAACATTTATGCTTCTTAATTCCTAATTATAAACTAATTTCGATGCACCATACCATGTTACTTACTATAAATATAATAAATCTCAAGATAAGATACTTTTCATTTTTCAAACAAATCCTCCTTCTGTCACCTAAGCATCACCATGTCATGTAATAAATACTCCCTCCTTTTTAAGTATGATTTCAAGTTTTTTTAGAAATAAAAAATATAATAAATCTTTTTAACTTTAATATTTTTTTATAAAAAATCAGTTACACTTTTTATTTTTACATTATAATAAATATATAAATTTATTAAAAATGAGGTGAAAAATAAAAAAATAATTTTGAAAAAAATAGAGAGAGAGAGAGAGAGGAATATAAATTTCATTGGTTGGTGGACTTGCTTTTGCGGGTCTACGCATGACACGCTATCACTACCTGGGCACTAAATTTTAGAAAATGTAATAAACATGTTTTTTTAATGTTTAATTTTTTATTCAATTTTTTTATAATCTTGTCTTTTTCCTTCTATAAAACTTGTATGAGTTTTATTTTTACTTTTAAATTAATGAGACTCGGTAAATTTTAGCTTAAACAAATAACATTAATTAAAAGAAGGTGTCCAATGACATTTCCTATCTTTTTTTAAAGACCTAATAATTTCAGTTCCATCAAAATTTATACCACCATCCTACACCATTTTTATTATTATTTTATTTAATAATTTAATTTATATTTTAACTAAATATTTTATTAGTATATAAAATTGTTAAATGGAAGTAAGAGAAAATCTGAATTGTCAAAATACCTTTTTTTTCTTTTATTAAAGACACTCTCTATCATTTGAAATGTAAAATAATAAAAGTACATCTTATTTATTGAAAAATATTGTTTGACATTAGCAATAGTAAAAACATTCACTTGAATCTCTTGTAATAATACAATAATACTTTAATTAAAAAATAAATATAATTAAAATATTAATTTATTGAGTTGTTAATTGGATGGATTTATATTTTACTAACAATATATTTTAAAAAAGATTAAAACTTAATTATATATATTTCAAAGAGACTAAATCCTTCTTTTTATTTTTATTTTTGATATTTCATTTTTAGGAGGTTATTTTCCCATTACAAGAAAATCATGAAATAGAAACCAATTTTAGAGACAAAAAATAATTAGTTGTTATATTGACTAAATTAGAGATATTTTAAAAGCTAAAAAATAATGGTTTCGAAATTAATTTCTATTATTGTTAAATAGTTTTTAAATTAGTATTTAATTAGCTACCAAGTTTTAACTATCAATTATTTAGATTTTAAATTTGGTAGAAAAGCATTAGTTGCTAATTAAATAAAAAAATTTAACAATAATAAAAACTAATTTAGAAACCAAATTTCTTTTAAATCTCTAAAATATTTTTAATTTACTCACTATAACAACTAATTGTTTTACGTTCATTCTAAATGTATAGTTTTTTTATTCAACTTTTTTTTTCTTTACACACAAACAATATAATTAATTAAGACTATAATTTTACATTAGAAAGGGCTATAATTTTCGCACACAAACATAAAATGATGTGAAGAAGATTTCTAATCGATTTGTGTCTACAGGACACTTCATGATATGGATTAATTTTATGAAATATTTTGAAATGTTCATTGAAATTAAGCTCTTTTCAAATTAATTTGAAAATATTTGGGACATAAGTAAATAACAGGTATCAGTTTTTAAAAGTTCAACAACGTACAAAATACAAAATGGATAATCTGCCTATAAAGGGAGAAAAAACGTTGTATGAACAAAATTGTTTGAAATCATGCATTGCAATAATGGATGACCTAGTCAGTGAAGTTAAGCAGAAATTAAGGTTGTTGTTGAGATGTGTAGAAAGTTCATAACCTTATGATAGGTGGTGACGTGTCCAGTTTTGTCTGTAGTCATTTGTCATTGACGTTAACTCTTTGAGTGGTCTCCAAAACTTGTACATATTCAAAATCTTCTTTGGTGATGCAGAGTTAGCTCACCACACGCTATTTTTTTCTAATTAACCCATGTCTTGCTCTACACACGCTAACTCTATCAAGTTGAGTATACAACAATTAATAAGAAAATGTCAATATTTAGATGGTTGTTGCTCTTTTGTCAAAAAAACATGTTTCAAATTTCGTTGTTGAAGTAACCTATTATTGGTATAGAGTATTGAACTGGAGAAGGTAACACGGTTCACGGGTCAATGCCCAAATCTTTATGTCATATTCTATCCATGTCTGTCTAAAGATACGCATATATACTTTAATACTGTATGTAATATATCAGGCTTTTAAGACTCTGAATACTATGTAAATATTTTTCTTTATAAATGATTATCCAAAAATGTTATAAGATTTCTTCTGGGGATTTTGGGTTTAAAAAGTATTTTTGTTTAAATTAAATTTGAGAAATTAAAAAGTAGAACGTCAACGTCAGATTGTGCACGTATATAATCTAAAAAAGTTGAGTTAGAAATTAGGAAGCAATCACTAAAAGTCTATATCATAGATTAGATCCTAACGGAAAAGTTTGAAAAATTGTGATAAATGATTAAATTTATGTTAGGATTATGTCATATGTTTAGATGCATGTGTGTGTGCCACAACCAAAGCACGTTCTCACGACACTATCTTCTTTGTTCGTGCAGAAGATAAGCAAGAAAACGAGCTAAAGCAGACAAACATGACTGACAAAAGTAGGTTTCATTTCTTCAACACTTGGATTCTTTTTCGTATTCCTCCAACGTAAGTTACTAAAATATATGTCTCCCTTTTTTCATAATCTTGTCGGTTTAATATTACATATTAATATCTGGGCTTAGTGTGTATATATTTGTTTGAATGCTGCTAAAAAAAATAGAAAAGAAAATATCAGAGAAAATAAATTATTGAAGCTCGGAATGAAACTGAGACAATATAACTAAAAAAAAACCGCGAAAAAAATAATAATTTTAAGACCACAAAAAAATCGATTGACCAAACCATTTTAACAACTTTATCATTAAGCATGAGCTTCTTAGTTGGTCTCGTCATTTATGTCTTACACGCTATCTTGCTGTATTCATTGTCCTTGTCCTTCACTAGATATTGCCTTCCCCATAGTCAATAAAATCATTAAATTAATGAGGATAAACTTTAATGGCATCATTGAAAAATTCAAAAATAGTTATAGGTTTATTTTCATGTTGTCAACATGAAATAATTTATAGATATAATTTTTAAATCACTTATTACAAAATTTAACATATTGTTCATTCGATAAACTGGTATATTGAAATTAAATCTAAATATCATACTGTAAATTATAAAAATGAATAATAGTTTTACATACTTTATATCATTTTAATTCCAACAAATATAATAATAATAATAATTGTTCTTGCAAAAAGGTCAGAAACTCTCTTCAAGCAGAATGTATTGACTGAGTTTTCGGGTTGAACTCTCATATTAGGCTCTTTAGGTTAGACTTTCGGATTGAACCTAAGTTTGGCAAGCTTCCTAAGTTGGGCTAGATTAACTGCAACTTCCAGCTTCTTCTCTCGGTCTCCTCTCACTGTTGGTTGTGTGTAACTACAAGGCGCTTATGCCAAAATCGGGATCAGTTTTAAGTAATTATCCGATAAAAATCACCCTACTTACTTCTTAGACTGACGTCCTATTTATAATGTTTTCTTATTAGACTCATAACCTACTTGAACTTTATCATGTTTAACCTTACTACAATAACAATATTTATTATATATACATTACATTTAATTTATATATATATATATATATTTTTATGCCGGTTAGACCTCTCAGCCTAACAATATAATAATAATAATAATAATAATAATAATAATAATAATAATAATAATAATAATACAGTTAAAGTGAAATAAATAAAAGTTAACTTACTAATTCCTTTCTGAACTATTTAAAACTTTTAAATAAGATTTTGAGGTGAAAAATAATCAAGTGTTGCTGATATGACTATTTTATATGTTTAGAACTTTTAAAACCATCATAAATTATCATGGTACAGTGATTTCAAGGCTCCATAATTTTTTAGTGGCCTAAAGCAATAACTAATTAATTAATTTCTAATTTAGATGTTTTTGGATAGAGATAGTAAAAAGATGTTATACGAATTATATGCAGAAAAAAAATTTGTTTGCCATTGATAATTATGAGTTATATGTAGATAAAGACTTTATTGGTTATTGATAATTTTGGAGTTATACAAATACATAATGTTTTTTATACTGTTGGAATATTTCAAAAATATTTTATATTATTTTATAAAAAATAATTAATTTGAAGATTTAGTCTCGAATTTCTAAGATGCAGGGATAATTGAATAATTTAATTTTAAATCAAAGGTTCTAAATCGTGCCCTTGTCATCTCAAGCACAGGATTTTGTGTGTTATAATGCATTTGTCTTCTTCCTCAAAAACCAAACAAATTAAAGAGTCATAAGAAGAAAGTCCTAGGTTGCTTTGAGAATTTAGGAATTGTGTGGATTGTATTTTTAGGTGAAATTTAGAAATATAGAAATATGAGTGTATTTAAGAATGAAAGAGTTGATTATATAGAGGTCTTTGTGGTGTTATAAAGAAAATTTTGCAGAATTTTGATGCATGAAATCATTGGTATGTATAAAATATGTTAATGAGTAGTATTTTAGTTTTAGTGGTTTTGAATAGTTATTTTCTTGTTTTAGGGAGGAAAGTTGTGTGTTTTTGTAGGTTAGGGGTAAGCAATATGTCTCCAGAGTAAACATTTGCTTTAGAAAGAGATGTTCATTCTTTAACTAAAGAGGACTTTAGGAGAAATAGAGGCTAAAGCTTAGACAATTTGTCGGTGGAATTGCTAGAGGAAAGAGATAAATGATAAAAGGGTATTTATGAGTATGTGATGAAATGGAGATAAATGTAAATGAGTTTCTTAGAAGTTTTCTCAATTTAGTGTTTATTTTTTATTTTTATTTTTTTATCAAAAAAATTAAATTAATTAAAAGAGGATATTGTAGAGGTATTCCAACCCTTAAATCTAGTGTTTGTTTATGTTTTGGATATTTGATGTGTATATTCACTTCGACTTATATCATGAGTTTCATTGGTTAACGGAATAATATCTTTAGAACATAACAAATTGTTTTTGTTGGATGCTTAAGTTAGGTATCACTGACTTTATAGCAAGATATTTTGACTGATATGTCTCTCCTACCAATTTAATTATTCTAATAATAACCATTAATCCAAAATAATCCAAAAGCTAGTTTGGCCCAACTTAATAAAGTGTGTAATTTTTATTTTATATTTTATACAGAGTTAGACGAATCTTTAAATAATCTATATTTTTTTATTATTTTTTCCTTATTTTTCATTAACATAATACACATGTCATGATTATAATTGGAAAACAAAGTTTTCACTTTTTTTTTATATATTTAAACCATGGTTTGATACTCGAAATTATATTTTATTATTTTATATTCAAATACTTAGAAAGCAGTGATGATTTTGTCTCATGGTTTATTTATTCATAAAATTAACTTTCCAAGGACGCTGCAAACCATGAATTGGAATATAAACAGCGTCATTCAAATTTATGCCCCATTATTGTTATATTTTTTCGAAACTATAAAAACCATATTAGACATTTATAAAATTCAATTTAGAATTTACGAAATTATATAATCTTTAATAAAATAAAAATATTAAGAAGTGTATTGCTGATATTTTTCTTTGAAGTGAATAAAAAAATATGCACTTGGTGGTGGATTGTTTGAGCCTCTTTTCTAGATAAATAATAATTATAAACTCATGTAAATTTCCCCCAATTTTATTTTTTTATCTTCAATCAATTATCCCGTTCGTACCCTTTTAGTTTATAAAAAATAAATTTCTTTGATAGGGTTATATTCAATCAATATTTGCATATTTTATCTTTTATTTCTTATAATTAGTTATCAAAATTCTAATCTACTTAAAGAGTTAATTAAACATATTAAATATTGTGAGCTATGTAGCACTGATACAGTTACGGATACTGATACGACACGGACATGGACACAGAGATACGTAAAATCTTTAAAATGTAGGACACGGGGACACAGATCTATATATTATGAATTATATAAGTTGACAATAAATATTTATGTGTATAGGTATGTTCCAGATTATTTTTTGTCTGGTTCCCAAGAATTTATTTCTTATTTTTATAATCATAATGACAATTTATACAATAAAATTTGATTTTTTAAAAAATTAATGTATTTTTTCTTTTTAAAATTGTGTTAGAACGTACTAGAATTGTCACAAATTTAAAAAATACTTTTTGAATTGGACACTTCACGGATACGTGTCCTACAGGTATCATACAAGTGTCGGTGTTCGATACTATCGAACACCGACACGCCATTTAAGAGAAGTGTCCTAAATTCAAAGATCATGAGTATTGATCTTATATAGATTAATTATTTGATAAATTCAATAAGGAGTTCCATAATATAATGGAGAGAAAACGACCCACTAAGAAGGTGTTCATTTTTTTTCCCTTTTTAAAAGTCTATAGACAATGTTCCATCTCATATCCTTTAATAGGCAACAAGAAACAAACTCTCTTTTCCATTGTTTATTGACTTTAACAAGTAACGTATATTTAAGAAAATAAAATTAAAATAATTTATTAGAAAATTAATTATTAAAATATAATAATTTAAATATTGATTCTACGTGTACATACATTATTATTTAATTTATTATTATAATTGTGTTTTATTACCTCCAATCTTATTTTTATTGCTTCATTTTAGTATATAATATATTTTATTAAAAAAACATTAATTAACTTGAAATAATAATATGTACTAGAATACGACGTTATTAGATGTGATTAAATTAATTTTAACCACATAAGGTTAAATTTTTTTAAAAGTTAAAAATTATAAAATTATTTTTAAATTAAATTTTATATTATGTAAAATATACATGTCAATTAAACGTTGACTATAATAATAGATTAACTTTTTAATAATGTAAAAATAAAAATATTATCGATAATAATTGAAAAAAATATTAAAAATAAATAAAGTTAGTGATAATTTAATTGATATTAATCTTATTTATTTTTAATATTTATATTTATTAAAGTTAGTGTCACTCAGATTAATATGTATTTTATTTATTTAAGTTAATATTGATTGAACTAATTTTGGTATAATATATTTTTAATATTTATTTAAGTTAATATTAGCGACATTAATTTTATTTATATACTAGGTGCAACAATAAATAAGAATAGTAAATTATTTTTAAGCTTATATTTTAAATGACAAATCTCTTCTATCACAATTTTTATTTTTCACATTTATCTCATTCATTTTTCTTATATATTTCATCTATACTCATTTCTTCCTACCCACCCGTCTCTATATTCATACTCATACTCTTTATCTATACTTATATCCTTCTACTCAATTTTTTTTATGTGTATTCTCTTGTTTGTGTTTTATTTTTATTGAAGATGAATTATATATATATATATATATATATATATATATATATATTTAAATGACGACACAAATTAAATTAATATTAAAAATAATTTTATTTAATGTTATTTAGTTAACATTAAATTATAATTTTTTTAAAGTAAAAACATATTAGTGTCGTTTTAATTAAAAATTAATTTAAACTTTAATAATAAATTAAAACTATTTAAAATCAGCCTTAAAAAATTAAAAATTAAAATTAGCATCCATATTTTTAAAATCCACTACACATGCGACATAAATCATGTTATTGATTATTTAAAGTCACTAAAAAAAATCATGAAATAGAAACCAATTTTTAAAAACCAAAATAATTAGTTGCAATAGTAATTAAATTAGAGACCATTTTAGAAACTAAAAAAAAATTGATTTCTAAATTAGTTTCTATTATTGTTAAATAGTTTCTAAATTGGTATCTTATTAGCAACCAGTTTTAACTACCAATTATTTAGTTTCTAAAGGTCTCTAAAACCTTGGTTGTTAATTAGATACCAATTTAGAAACTATTTAATAATAATAGAAACTAATTTAGAAACCAATTTTTTTTTAGTTTATAAAGTGGTCTCTAATTTAGTTACTATTACAACTAATTATTTTAATTTCTAAAAATTGGTTTTTATTTCATGATTTTCTTGTAGTGAGTTTACTTTTACTTGTTCTTTAAATTTTATTATAATATTTGAATACGACTTTTTTTTATCTATTTTAAATTAATAATCATTTAAACTTTCTATCTAATCATAAAAATTACTAGCATTTCTTAATTCAATATTATAAGTTTTTAACTATGTTATTATATTATTTTACTAAAAAATGTTTTATTTAGTACAAATGTTATAATATAACAAAATGAAATTATTTGTTAATATTTCTAAGTTTTTATAATTAATTTAAAGATTTAAAAGGTAATTATTTTAAAATGGTAAGGATAATATTTTGGTATCATCACATAGCACAAATGTATATTTTTTTTTTCCTTTTAAACTATAAAGTAAATATAAATTAACAATTTTAAACTCAACTAAAATTAAATATTTTTTAATACTAGTATAATAGTTTTATAAAATAAAAATATCAAATAATTTTATTTCTCAAACATTATAGTTTTTATATTTATTTGATAAATTTATAAAAAAAATATTTTACTTTCTTATTTTTTTTCCCAGTCAAATCTAAAATGTACACTTGTTAAATTCACTTAGTTTCATAAAAAGACATTTGAATTTGTGTTTCTTTCTAGGTAGGCATGAATTGGGAGAAAGGAAAATGGAGAGGATACTTCTTGTGTTTGTTTCAATGGTTTTGAGAGTGATGGACTCGATGAGGAAGAGGGTGAAAATGTTTTTTCAATTTTCACACAAATAAATATATTTGTGTTGATTTCAAGTAAGATTATTATATTTTATCCAAATATCTTTGTGCATATATTTTATCATAATATACAATATACAAATACATAAATTTATTGAACAATTTCAAAAATATTTAATTATACTATTATTAATAACAATATACATTTATAAATAATGAAAATAATAAAATAAAATTATAATATCAACAACACATAGTTATATAAAATAACAAATATATATTAATAAATATTATTTTTATAATTTTTAATATATTTAATATATTTAATAAAATTATTTTAATTTAACATAAAAATATTTTCTATTATATTTTTTATTTTTTATTAAAAAATAAAGTAATTATGGATATTATATATTAGAAAATTTCAATTAATTCAAACATACACAAAAATAATATTATAATTTATTATTCAAATATTTTTTAATAACAAGGATAAATTTGTAAACTTATATTTTTAAAATAATTTCTAAATTTTCTCTCATCTATCACATCATTCTCAAATTTTAATAAACCATCATCATAAATTCACTCTCATCCCTCAATCCAACCAACCTCATAAATTCACTCTTTCTCCACCTCACAAATTTCCTCTTCAATCTTAAATCATCTTCCACATTATTAAAATCAATGTAGTACTTTGTTAATAAATTTAACTAAATTCTTTTATGTATAATAACAAAAACCTATCATCCAAGCATAAAAAGATTTGTTCACATTTTCAATAACTACTATAAAAGGATCTAATAAAATTTCTTATTGGATTAATCAGTAACATATATAAAAATTAAACTCTGTAAATCCAAGTTCATCTAATACCAAGGCTTAAAAAGCTCATATCATTTGGAGAAACAAATTGTAAGTTGAATCAAAATGAAACTTTCCCACATGCACATGCAATCTCCAGATCTTTCTCATCACTTTACACGTTTTCCTCTGAAGTGACATGATTGAAAATTATTTGAATGACTGAAGTACGAAATGCAGGGACATTGCATTGATTAAAAGGCCATGTATCACTATAAATAGCTGTTTTCTCATCCAAAGGGTCTCACATAGCCAACAGGTTCAATACTAATTAGCACAAATAATAGAGAAATGGGTCCCCTTCGTATGGAAGTAACACTTTTGTGTTGTGTGGTGGTTGTGCTTGGAGCTTTACCATTCTCTTCTGATGCACAACTAGACCCTTCCTTCTATAGGAACACATGTCCCTCTGTGCATTCTATTGTTCGTGAAGTCATCAGAAATGTTTCTAAATCAGACCCCAGAATGCTTGCTAGTCTCATCAGGCTCCACTTTCATGACTGCTTCGTTCAAGTATGTTTCATGTTTGGTAGTCAAGTTTCCTTAGTTTAATGTCATTGACAAATCTCTTTTGTTACATTCATCAGTTTAATGTCATGACTACTTTCAAGTATGTTCATTCACAATGAAACCCAAGATTAAAATTAGTTTTTTAAATCAAGATCTCATTCAAATTTTATAGCTTAAAGAGCATGGTATCATAATTTAGTCTTAACAAAATAAGTTTATTATGATTTTCCTGATGCATGCAGGGGTGTGACGCATCAATTTTGTTGAACAACACAGACACGATAGTGAGCGAGCAAGAAGCTTTGCCAAATATCAACTCAATAAGAGGTTTGGATGTTGTGTACCAGATCAAGACTGCAGTGGAAAATGCTTGTCCTGGTGTAGTTTCTTGTGCTGATATTCTTACCCTTGCAGCTGAAATATCTTCTGTTCTGGTATGTCCCGCTTCTATGTTTTCTATTGATTTCTTCTAATATGTTGAATACCATCACTTTCCCCTTTATATAAAGTAATAGATGGAGTTAACACAAACCTTATAACTTTAGACATTCTCCATGTGTTAGTGGGTTTTCTATGTGCATATTATGAAACCTTAATAGTTTACCAATTTTTTTCTTAGTTTTTTTGAATGTGTCGACTTTTTAATGTTTAACTGACATAAGTAAGGAGGTTCTGCTTCTTGAGAATGACTTCTGCATAATTGTTCATATATTTTAAGTGGTGGTCTCCTTTAACTAAGGCTCACTAACAATTTAAGGAGAGAAAACAGAGAAGAAAATGAAGATTGGTAAGCAAATTAGCTAAGACAAATCATTAGCAAAGTGTTAACCAAAGTCTAAGTTGATAAGTATATGACTTTTGCTTTTACTTTATCCCTTATGAAATTTACAACCTTCCACAGGCTCAGGGTCCAGACTGGAAAGTTCCATTGGGGAGAAAGGATAGTTTAACAGCAAACAGAACACTTGCTAATCAAAATCTTCCAGCTCCATTCTTCAACCTTACTCTACTTAAAGCTGCCTTTGCTGTTCAAGGCCTCAACACTACTGATTTAGTGGCACTCTCAGGTATGTGTGTGTGTGTATATATATATATTTCACAATTCAGAAAATTCATATGACTAGTTATAATAAATGATAGAACATTTTGACCCTTCATTTTTCAGGTGCTCATACATTTGGCCGAGCTCAGTGCAGTACATTTGTTAACAGATTATACAATTTCAGCAACACTGGCAACCCTGATCCAACACTTAACACAACTTATTTACAAACACTTCGTGCAGTATGCCCCAATGGTGGAGGGGGCACTAACCTCACCAACTTCGACCCAACTACACCAGACAAATTTGACAAAAACTACTACTCCAATCTTCAGGTTCACAAGGGCTTGCTTCAGAGTGATCAAGAGCTGTTTTCCACAATTGGTGCTGACACCATTGACATTGTTAATAGGTTCAGTAGCAACCAAACTCTTTTCTTTGAGAGTTTCAAGGCAGCAATGATAAAAATGGGCAACATTGGAGTGCTAACGGGATCTCAAGGAGAGATTAGAAAACAATGTAATTTCGTTAATGGGAACTCTGCTGGATTGGCTACTTTGGCCACCAAAGAATCATCAGAAGATGGCTTAGTTAGCTCAATCTAAATAAATTAGCAAAAACAAAACTATAGTTTGAAAATGCAGAGATATTAAATGTTACTTAATAAAGAGTTCAATAATCACATACAGGACTTGTGCCTGTGGTGGATCATGGTCACCTGTCACTGTATTTTCAAGATGTTGTTTCCTATGTTCTGAGAATTCTAGTGATGTCATGGTGATAAACATGTGAGGGTATTTCATACTTTTGTACTCTTCTGTGTATTATCATCTATTTGCTTATAGTCTTCGTGAATTAATGAAGCAGGGTTAAAATTTATATTTTAACAACAAATGAATCTAATATTTTTGCAGACAGATAACATTTTGGAAACAAATATATGCGTTAAAAAAAGTAGATTCAGATAAGTTTTAAGGGTATGCCTTGTATCTCTTTTAGTTGGTTTCACATAACATAAAAGAAGTTATATTGGCATAAATATGTGGAATTGTTTGGTATAAGATCAACTCAATGGTGGCCGATCTTAAAAGAACTATTCAACATGGATCAAATTTTAAATCTAATTTTGAAAATTGATTCACTATAATCCAAACCAATCTTACTTACTTAACTTTATTCATAAAAATATCATAGAAAATTATAAAATTACTCAAACAATTAAGTTTCTTGAAAATTTCATTATCAGAATAATGTTTTGGAATTTGTAGTTTCAGATATGTGAACATATTCTACTGATAATCCTTTCGTTTATACATTGGTCGAAATAAATCTAAGAACATATACATTATTAATTAAAATATGTTGATAGGTTTTTATAAAAAAATTATTTGGGCCTGATCCAATAAAATTTTATATCCCTTGGGTTAGTCCTAAGGCTGCTTCATCCTGCACCCATAGATTCTTGGGCACTCTCAAATTTTGTAAAAATGTTTGAAGTGTTTTCATATTGTTGTATTTTTTAAATTACATAATCAGAATAATTGATATTTAATTAACTATCAACACGTTAATAAATTTTAGCTATCAAATTAGATACAAATAATTTTTTTCTCTGATATAGTATCTATTTTAATCAATATAATAATTAATTAATTTTTATTTTTAAAATTGATTTTTATTTAATAATTTTTTTTAGTAATTTTTTTCTTTATATTTGTTCTGTCCAATATAACCTTATATAATTGAGGAGTCGATGTGAATCACAATTTAAGAAACCTTTAAATCTACCTATTAGTAATAAAAAAAATAAAAAATTGTGAGCATTTAAGCTAATCATTCTTAAATAAGTTAGCGTCTAGCTCTAAAGCTCATTATAGGAAAAACCTAATACTTATTTTCATACACTTAGATAAAGTTGTATACTTTAAGACCGTAAAACTTTTTTTTTTCTCTGAGGAATCTTCCTCCATAATTATGAGTAACTAAGTTCCATTTTTATATTAAATATACTCTCATGTGGCTGCTATATTATTATTTATTTAATTAATAGTTATTTATTATTTTTCTTCAATATGCAATGTCTGTTCTGTTCTAATTGAAAAAAAAATAGTAAATGATGATGTTACAATTTTAATTACAATTGAAAAAAAAATTGAAGTTAGAAACTTGAAAATGCTTGCATAAATTGAAAAGTTATTTTCAGCAGTGATTTTATTTTAGAAAGTTTACTGAAGTTAAATCAGAACGATGTCATTCATCCCTTTATATCTATTTTATATATAAATTTGGTTATTTTGTTCGGTAGTACAAGTTTCTAATACAATATTATTTACAATATTTTATTAATAGCAGGACCTATTCTTATCAAGATTTCCACACATACATCTATATATTAATTATCAATGTAAAATCTTTAATACATATCTTTCCAATTAAGAAATAAATATCTTCAAGGTGCAGGAATAGTAAAAGAATCTGCATTTTAATAAATATTTTTAATTGATATTTATCGATAATAAATAATGAGTATTTTAATTATCACTGATAAGATGGGTACAAGCATTATGATATTTAATTCGTTTAAAATTTAATTTTATATATTTTTATTTTTATTTAAAATTATGAAATTGAAATTATTTAAAAAATATTTTGTTTTTAAACTTATACTTCAACTCATTTAAATTCATTTTTTTTAGAAGGAATATAAAAGAATTTGCTGATATTTCTTTATGAATACTTAATGAATAATGAAATAGATAATGAGATTTGTCGTACCTAAATTATTATTATTTTTTGACAGTAACATAAAAAAAGCAAGATCTAATCTCCAGTGTGATTCTAGAATTAAACTGTTTATCTATTTTAATATTATAAAAAACGTGACGCATGCCGTACCCCCATGTGGTTCTAGATATTCTTCATATCCAAACAAATCAGCAGACAATTTTAGAATAATGATTCAATCATACCAAAAATTATGTGTCTTACTGTCTCGCTAAAGGTCACCAGTTTTGAAGGACAAACCAAACCCATAAAGCTGGGTTCATTCTTTTACCACCACTCCAAGACAAGACGTTTATTAAATTAATATAAAGTTATAAGAAAAACTTTCTTGTAATGTGTAAGTTTTAGTTTCTATTATTTTTCATTTTAAATTATTTTAAGTATATTCAATAATCTTAGTAAGAGTTGAGGTCAAGAATAAATTTATATACATCTTTCTCTCCTTAATTTATTGATATTTTTTTAAAAATAAATCTGTGATAAACAGTATTTTGAATGTGACAATTAATATTAATAATGCTATCTACTTAAGATTAAAATATTAATATTGTTTGTAAAAGTAGAAAGAAAAAAAGTGAACAATAGCTAATATTCAACTATTGATACTAATAATAATATTTCAACATATTTGAATTGAGTTGGGAACCTAAATCAATATGAAGTGGGTTTCAAGTAAAAGCAATATTTGATTCTCAAATTCTTAACAACTTTTTTTAGAGTTGTACTCGTAAAGATTGTCAAGATAAAAACTAAGTTGGTTTTAAATTTCATAGTCAAATTTTGAAAATTTAAAATGGAGAAATTTGACAGATCCAATGATTCCAATTTATGAGAGTTGAGATTCCACACGTTACGTAATGAATAAAGTCTAACATAAATGTGGAAAGATCAAGGCAAATTGTGTTGTTCTGATATTGTTTGCTGCATTTGTGTAAGTCATATCTTTCTCTTTCTCTGGGTGTTCATATCACTAACATCACTTTAGGTAAGAAAAAAAATATTAATGGGCAAAAGCATAAAGTGCAATACACCTATATCTGACAAATATATTAATGGAGAGGTTATATATATTGTCAGATAATATAGTCACACTAACTTTTTCTTAAAGTAATTGCACACATATTATGTAAAAAATACACAATAATAAAAAAAATCAGATAGATTTTTTTTAAGCATTATTAATTTATAAATATTTTTTAATTCAAATGTAATACGAAATAACTAATTAAGAAAATAATAGAAGAAAAAGCATAAATTCCTTGAGAAACAAATCAGTAACTAGGAAGGGAAAATCTCTCCCTCAGAAGTAGAATTAGAAGAGTATAATAATGAAGTCCTAAATTGTTGGTGTATGCTTTTTAAGAATTACAATAATTATATTTAAAATAATATACCACTTAAAAATTATTAAATAAAAATTAATTTTAAAAATAAAATATAGTTAGTTATTATATTGATTAAATTATATATTATTATAAAGACTAAGAATATTCTTATTTTTTACATTAATTTTTATTATTAATAAATAATTTTTAAAATAATATAAAGTTTAGACATCAATTTATAAATTATTTATTAGAAATAATTTAAAAATTAATAATAATTTTAATATTTAAAATAATATTTAATTTAGTTAATATAGTAATTAAATTTTTTATAAAATTGATTTTTATTGAATGATTGTTTTAGTAGTAATATTTGTATTGTATTATGTAATTTTACTTTGTAGTTAGAAGTGTGAAATGGAAATATGCACTTTGGAAAAGGAATAGGTTTTGATTGGAGACTTTGATAATTCATTCTATGTCATAATTAAAGTCATTGTCACTTCTTAACTATATTTAATATTTAAATATATTTAAAAGTGTAATAGTACATATGAGGACCCAATTAACATATTCACGAAATGTAGAAATAAAAATATTAAAAAATAAAAATTTCAATACAAAACTCGACCTATCAAACATATTATTTAATTCTTGACTAAGTCTATATAATGCATTTAAATCTTTCCAATAATAAGATTTCGGTTACATGCTGTATTAGTTGTCTCCTAAGACTAGATGAGTGAAATTAAAATTAAATAATAGTATTTGAGTTATTAATTTTTAATTTAATAATAAATATTTAATCTAACAATTATTATATTTAAAAACACAAATTTGAAAATTCAATAATAAAAATGTTGCAAATTTTAATTATCTTATTCATGATTCAAGTCACAATAATTTCATTTTACACTATGTTTCACTTTAGCCAATAGAAATAATATAATCAAATCTCTTCAAAATAATTTATCTTCTTAAACATCTTACATCGGTTAAAGATAAAAATATTTCATAATATATAATATAAATATTAAATTATGATTTAATTTTGTAGAATTTACGATTAAAATCTATTTTTTAATGTTATTTTAAAATCAAGTAAATTTAAAGTCTATTTTATAAAAAATTTATAAAATTTATCAGATCACCCGTTATCGAATTAGATAATAATAATTTTCTCTCATAAACCGAAAAATAAAAATCAACACATTTTTTCCATTTATTTTACTTTTCATAAAGAAATATTGAGAGTGTATTTAATGTTGTCATGTTCCCAAATTTAATGAACAAAGAATGACAATAATTTAGATACATGGATAGTTCTTTGAAAAACAAATTTAAAATGCACCTATCAACTACTTAGAAACAAGAAATATGCCACCAAAGTATTTCATTATTGATACTGATTTTTATTAAGAGTTCTATTAATAAAAGAATTTATTTTTTATGAAAAAATTTCAAAAATTCATGTATGTAAACAAATTATTGAAAAACCTATCATTGATCGTTGAATCTGCTAGGAACTTAGTCTTAAAATTAAAAAAAAAATTACTTTAATTTCCCTTTTTTATTTCTTCTAGACCCTCTGCACCAAATTTTCCAAAAGTAGTCCATACAGAGACAGGGGGACGCGTGGAAAATAAAAAGAAGTGCATTTTAGAAGTTTTTAGTTGCCTCTGAAAACGTGTTTTATGGAAGGTTCAACGTTTTTTCTTCATTCTTACTAACATTATTGCTTTCTATTTTTAGTCAAAAGTAATTTCTTAAACAGTGACACATTTCCTACATTTCAATGGTACTAACAAAAAATATATAATTTACCAACTAAAGAACCTTGCAATGCGCAGAAAAACATAACTTTTATGTGATTGAATACGATGTATACCCTCTCCAACACCACAAAAGTAAAAAGTTTTTTTCTTTTTTACTTTCTATATAAACTTCAATTTATATTTCAATCAAGATAAACAAAAAACAAACTTATATTCTAAAAAAAATACATATTCATACTGCATATTGCATATAAAAACATGCTTTTAATTTAAAGTACATTGAAAATAACAAACTTAAATTGATGGGTTTACAGATAAAACTTCATAAAAAGTAAAATTTGGTTTTAAGTTTTGAAAATAAATTTTATTACTAAATATGGCTTGTATTAATTTACAAATGGTTTTTTTATGTTGCAAAAATATATATTAGAGTCAACATTTTGAGTATCACCTCCGAGCAAACTTTATTGATGATCACGGCTTATAATTTAAGGATCCTTATATAGAAACATATTTGGTATGATGTAATTACAAGGTTTGTTTTACATTAATTTTTTACTTAACTCGTACAATTAATTGCTAGAAAATAAGTTTTTCATGCATAATTTTGTACAACTAATTTCTAAAAAAAATAAGTTTTTCATTCGACATATTAATAAGTTTTTCATTCGATATATATTTATTTGGTTACTATAGAATTTGTTGTATCATTGATTTTTAATAAAAAATATTAATATTGTAAACTTTGATAATGTTCATGAGTTGAAATGTTCCTTTTATTCGTAATGCAATGAAAGAGTGATTATTAGCGTTTTATGTTACACACAGTAATGGTTCTAATATTTAACCGAAATTCACTTATCCATTAACACGCCAGAGATTTTCCTCATGACAATGTGGTTTGAATTTTATTTCGTATCCAAGATAATCTTATTCAATCTTTACAAATGCTATAAAACTTTCATTTTCATCATTTAGCCTATGTAATTTATTCAAAACTCAAACTCAAGTCTTATTTCACCTAATTTTATTTTTTAATTATATTATTTATACCAAATATATCTATCAGTTTTGTTGATAGGTAATCTCTATCGAAAAATCAGACTTATTATTCTTAGAGGTGTTTTTCTTTGAATTTCTCTTTTTCATTCACATGCTGCTTAAAACCTTGTTAAAGATGATCTATAAATAGAAGCACCTGATCTGCATGTTCTTGCAGCAACAACATCAGAAAGAAAAAATGAATTCCCTTGGTCTCACTACTTTATGGTGTGTTGTGGTTGTGCTTGGAACACTACACTGCTCGTATGCACAACTAGATTCATCGTTTTACAATGTCACTTGTCCAAATGTGCATTCAATTGTATCTGATGTGCTCTCAAATGTTTCCGAATCTGATCCCCGCATGCTTGCAAGTCTCATCAGGGTCCATTTTCACGACTGTTTTGTTCAAGTAACTCTATTCTTCTTCATATCTTTATACCCAACTCTTTCTTCTTTTTATTTTTAAGAAAATCCTTGAATTGTATATATATTTATATGACTAACAGGGGTGTGATGCATCAATTCTTTTGAACGACACTGCTACGATTGTGAGTGAACAAACTGCAGCACCAAATAACAACAGCCTAAGAGGCTTGGATGTTGTGAATCAGATCAAGACAGCAGTAGAAAATGCTTGCCCTGGCATAGTTTCTTGTGCTGATATTCTTGCTCTTGCAGCTCAGACATCTTCTGTTCTGGTATCTGCATAATCATTTTCTTTTACACTTTATCACATTATGTGTATAATACCAAAGACTAAACTTTAAACAAATCAGAATTTATTTCTAATTTAAAATATGGTGTAAGTTTAAGTTATATGAAGTAGTGTTGCATGGAGGAAGATGTCTTTTTCTTCTTTCATTATAATTAAATGTTGGTGAACCTAAATTCAAACATTCTGCAATGACTTTATTCGAATTCACTTCACACTTTTCCTCATTGAGAAAAGTTTTAAATGTGATATATAGAAAAACAAAAGGGTACGTATAGAGGAATTTTCTGTATATAAGTATTTGCTATACTGTTAAAGTTTATGCGAAGTATATGTGTGAAAAATACTAAAAAGAGCTTATGCTGTTTAGTTTTTAGGCCAATTTGGTGGCAACATTTAAATTATGACTATGCTCATACATATTGGATCATTATTTAACATGAATAAAGAAAATAAGCATGAGATTAAACAAATCACTGTGAAGAACTTTTGTTAAAGTTTTGATATTTTGCAGGCTAAGGGTCCTAGTTGGGAAGTTCCATTGGGAAGAAGGGATAGTTTGACAGCAAATAAAACCCTTGCTGATCAAAACCTTCCTAGTCCTGTTTTTACACTTGATCAACTTATTGACGCATTTGCTAATCAGAACCTCACTGTCACTGATCTAGTTGCACTATCAGGTATGAATATTTTTAACATTTAATAAAAAAAATGTTTTCTGTGGTTTACACAGTGGAAAAATACTAAAGTCCTTTAATAGAAAAGGTATTCATGGTGAAAGTATTTGATTTTTAGGTGCTCATACAATTGGTAAGGCTCACTGCAATTCTTTTGTTGATCGATTATACAATTTTAACGTCAGTGACAACCCAGATCCTACTCTGAACACAACTCTCTTAGAATCATTGCGAGCAATTTGTCCCAGTGGAGGAGTAGGAACAAATCTCACTGATTTGGACTTAACTACTCCTCACACATTCGATTCCAAGTACTATTCCAACCTACAACTTCAAAATGGCTTGCTTGGGAGTGATCAAGTGTTGTTTAGCACAGCTGATGCAGAAACCATTCCTATTGTCAACAGTTACATTGACAATCAAACTCTTTTCTTTGAACATTTCATAGCGTCAATGATAAAAATGGGCAACATTGGAGTGTTAAAAAAACCAGAGGGAGAAATTCGAACGCAGTGCAATTTTGTGAATGCAAATTCTTCTGCATTTGCTACTTTCACCACCAGAGAATCATCACAAAATGGAATGGTTAGCTCAGTCTAAATAAATGGAGAAATATTACTGTGGAAAATGTTGAGATTAAAGGTATCAATAAAGAGTTTTATGTGTATGCAGCTTGTGCTGAATCATTTACACTCTACTCTGTATTCTACTTTTTATAGCTCTATATATGTGAACAAACTACACTACCTGCAGTCTTTTGAAGGTGAAATAAATCACACTTTTTTTTCATCTTAATTATGTTAAAAAAAACATAGTATCACTTTTAAGTCTATTAATTGTCGTTTTTCGCATTTAAATTTAATATAAGTCTATTAATGCCATTTTTATTGACAAAAATTTATTTTAGAATTATAAATAGTGTCATTAAGAATTATTATTTATAGTTTTACCAGTATCTTTTAAATAAAATTTAAATTTATGATATTAATTAATTTATTCATAATGTCAGAAGCATGAACTGTGCTTTCAATTTGAACAGGTGTTAACGAAGGTGAGTTAAGAGTATAGGTTGTGTGTTGGTATGAAAGAAACAAGGGAAATGAACAATTAATCGTGTTTCCAAATTCCAAGGCTATAGTGGAAAATTTCGTCACTCCAAATATTGAATGCGATTGGGAAAGGTTTGGATTCTAGCAACTACTTCACTTAGGACAAAAAATAGAACGATGCAACCAATTTTTTTTCATTATTGTGGGGCATTCAAGATGTATTTCCTATGTCCTCACTAGTATTAACATTATTTTTAGAATGTGTAGTTTTTAATTTATTCTTATAAAATTAATTTCTAAGATAAGGTTTTTAAATATTTATATATTATCATTTTATTTTATTTTTCATTACACCATTTTATGTTTATAATGAAATATATTGAATATAAAACTATATATTTATCATTCATTTAATTGGAATCAGATAATATATTTAACACATTGAGAATTAGATATCTTAAACTTGCTATTAGATGGTACAATAAGTTCAACAAACTTTATTATGATAAAATTGATATCATATTAAGAATTAAATTTTAAATTAAATTTAATTTAAAAAAATAGTAAGATAATATTTACACCTATTTATATATTATAAAATCTTATTTTCAATTAATATAAAAATTCCCTCATAATTAAAGTTAAAGTTTTTATTTATATCACAATCATGTTAATTAATAAGAATCAAGACATCAAATTTAAATAATTCAACTTTCTTTATATATTATATTTTGATCTACTTATTATAATGTAATTATATAATTGTTGAAGATTTTACGTGAATTAAAAATTAAATAAATTTATCTATATATATATATATTATAAATTAGTTTTGTAAAGATAAATTAATCTTAAAACTTTTAATATAATATTAGAGTCTATTTTAATAAAATTTATTGAAGTTATCATCATATCATTTGTTATTTAATAAATTACTCACAAATATCTAGTTTAATACATGAAATGAATGTGTCTCACCGAAGATGTTAAATATTCTACGTTCATTATAATTTAGACTAATTTATATAGGACAAATTTCACCTTAAATCAATTTTGTAAATTTTAATAATAATTAAGATTGCATAACTCGTTTGTGTGTGCATGTTTTTTGGCATGAACTTTTTCTAATAATAATTAAGATAGCATAACTGAGTTTGTGTGTTCATGTTTTTGGCATGAGCTTTCATTTTTCATTTTAGTAGGTTATATCAGAGCTTTTGCATCGGAATTTTCTGTTTTATTTTATCATCATAGACTGTATACGATTTGAGTCATTTTATTTAGCTAGTTGTCTCAATATCTTGATATAATGATTATTAAAACTTTGGGTTGAGATCATTGCTTGTTGACCTGGTATTTAATTAAAAGCTTTCTGAAATTATGGTTTCATTCCCAATTTAATTTGGTGAGAATTCATGAAAAGTTAAAAGCTAATTTCTTCCTTGTTTGGGATGAGATCAGAAGATACTATAAATTTTTTTCATTAAACATTAAAAAAAAAATATGAAAATTAAAATTCTTTTTATTTATGATTATAATGTTATTTTTTAATTTTTTATTATATTATATTTTTAAATAAGTATTTTATTTATTTAAACATAATCAATTATAGAAAAACTTACTTCACAAATCAAGTGACAGTTTATTTTCCACAATAAAGACTTATGTATAGAAAAAAAAACATTTTTTTTATGAAGGGAAAAAAGTAATTTAGATAATATTTCGTGTATTAAATGATAAAAAAAGTTAAAGGAATAAAATCGAACTTTATATATTTTATATTTTAGATGGAGAAAGGAAATATATTTTACTTTTTTATATTATATATGTGTATGTATATATATTTAATTTGAAATTCTAAAAAAATATCCGGATACCAAATACTCCTTGAATATATATTCATGAAAAGGTTTGGTATTTAAGAATTAACTAGTAAAACTGAATAATAAATTATTATCACAAATATATCTGGAGCTCAAATTAGGCTTTGTCCATTTGTTAAATCCAAACATAAATAATGAGGAAATTAGCCAATTAAAAAGTGGTACATGTGATAGAATTTTGGTACATATTATAAATAATAGTATATGTAACAACTCTTTCATATTTAAATGCCTAATTTATTAAAACAATCACGTGGGTGTGATCTAGTGAAAGTCTATCTCACTTTAGGTTTCAACAACTATATATGAAGGAGATAATAAAATAAATTATGGATAAGAAGATAAAAAAACGTGAACGATAAATAATACTAAAAAATATTATTTTGATAAGTTTAATAGTCTTATATAGGAGTCGAGTGAAGAATAATTTTTATATATATATTTTTTAATTTTTAAATCATTTTTTTAAAGATAAAATTATAATAAAATTCTGAGTTCTAAAATAACAATATCTCATATATAATAATTAATTATAATAATATTATTTTAATAAACTTAATGACAAAACTTCGAATTCCAAAATAATTAAAACACATACTTTAGTTGTTGAGAAGTTGAGATCAAAACATAATAATGATTCCATCCTTCTAAATGCAAATACTCCAAAATATATATATAAACAGAAAATAGAAAATTGTTTGCATTCCTACTCAACATTTGTGGGTGAAGTCTATAAACGATGATGCTACGTGCAAGACAAATTAGGGTTGAATGTTGAATAAAATAGTTACACTAGGCCACTATACTAATAATTAAATACAATAAATAGTTAATAACAACCCAAAATGGAGTGTGGCGAGTTTGAATATTTGCAAAATAATACTATTATAGAGATCACGTAACATTTATGTTAGAATGTTCAACTCAAATTATATATGGACCACTTTTTTAATCTAAAACAATTACACCCAAATACCTAAAGGATTTAGATTGTCCAACACACTATAAACTCAAGCATATAAAAACAATATTCATCATACTCTTTTAAATGTTTCACTACAACTATGTTAGATTTATTAGAAATCATAATTTTTTTATAGAGTTTAAATATGTCTCTAATTGTTTAATATTTTCTAATAAGACTTATTCAAAATGAACAAAATATTATAAGAACCAAAAGAAGTCAACATTTGAAGAACTAAAACAAAAGAAAAGAGAAAAAAAAATTAAGGACCAAAAGAATAATATGTATATATTTCCGGGAAAACATATTTAAATTATTTTCAAGTCTAATTTTTATTTATTTTTATCGTAATTTCACTATTTTAAAAAAATTTAACTAATAACAAAGAAGATGCTAAAAATTATATTTATTCGCTTCTCAAAATAAAAAAATGCTAAGTACTTAGATTATTTTTTATTTGATAAAATCCATGTTTAATGAATGAAATTGGCAATAAACATTAGCAGTCTGCATGATAGTAAAATAATTTAATTTAACTATAAAAAGGGTGTAAAATTTATTTTAGATATATTTATCCAACATTTACTTTAAAATATAATTAAAAAATGAATGACTGAGAAGTCATGTTTAAGATCATCTTTAAAAATTTAACAGTAAAGAAAAATTACAGTACAAAACATGAAAATTAAAATTACAAAATGCAACACTTTTATATATATAATTTTTTGCAGTAATCGACAAGAGTTGACTCGGCAATAAATGAGTTGATTAAGAATTGCAACACGGTAAGCACCAGCATTGCACTTGGGCAAGTGGCTCTTAACATAATGTATGAAAAATAGTTAAATCATCATCTGGAAATAAAGAAATAATTTGTGTGAATCTTATGTTTAAAAATACATAGGTTTTGTACCAGATAACGTGTTGTTTCATATCACAGTTGAGGAGCAAGGGCATGTGCATTTGTAACTATAAATAAAGGGTGTAGCATTATGGTGAGTCTCATAATACAAGAACACGCAAAAACACACTTAAGGGGTTAGCATCTGAGGCATCAAAATGAGGTTTCTTTGTGTTGTGGTGATAGCAATGGTGATGCTTGGAGGGTTACCCTTCTCCTCAGAGGCACAATTAGACCCCTTCTTCTACAGGCATAGTTGTCCACATGTGCATCGTGTTGTGTTTAAAGTGGTAGAGAAGGTTTCAAAAAGGGATCATCGTATGCCTGCAAGTCTCATCAGGCTTTTCTTTCATGACTGTTTTGTTCAAGTATGTAAACTTTCTTATTCACCCTTCTTTGCATCACTTCAGATCATTCTTCAACTATGTGTTTAAATCAATGTTTTTACTTTTTTTTCAGTCAACATTTTTTTGTTATCAAAATTTGTATAATATAAGGATTTTACAGTTTTGAGAAATTCTATGATACACTAAAATAAAAAGTGTGTCCAAAATTATTCCATTTTTAGTTCAAAATTATAGAGAGAGAAAGACAGCTGCTTGTTTCATAGTAACTCTCGTTTTAAAATTCTTCGAGTCAAGTTAGATTTAAATATAAATTTTAACAGCGTCCGAAATTTTATTAAGTACTTGGTAAGAAATTTGTCTGATCACTTAATAATATTTTATTGTTTAACTTTGAGTTAAGTTAGATGTTACTTATGATATATAAAAATAATATATATATACATATACTTTTTCTAAGCATATCTTTAATAGGAATTTTTAAAAAAAATCTAAATCACTTTTCTTTACTTTTTGCAATTTTGTATAATTGTCTCAATGTAACATTATTTGTAAGAAAATAATACTCATTTTTTATCTTTATGTTTGACTTTTTTTAAATCTCCCATTAAATTTCTTCTAAGATTTTTTTTTTCATGTTAAAAAACTGATATTTTTAAGAATGAACAAGAAATAAAGTGTTTATGATGTTGATGGTTGTGGCATGCAGGGGTGTGATGCATCGGTTTTGTTGAACAACACTGCGACGATAGTGAGTGAGCAACAAGCTCTGCCAAACAACAACTCCTTAAGAGGTTTGGATGTGGTGAATGACATCAAGACAGCAGTGGAGAAGGTTTGTCCCAAAGTGGTTTCTTGTGCAGATATTCTTACCCTTGCAGCTGAAGTCTCTTCAGTTCTGGTACGTCTCATATCATAACTCACACACCAAACTTCTTTCCACCAAATTCAAGTTGTCCATGAAACAGTAACATGTAGAAATTTAGCCACATAAAGATTCAGTAACTATTCATGATGAAGTTCTTTGAATGTTCTTATTATTTTGGTCAACAATACTTTGTTTTAACCATCTTATACAAAAGTTTATATGATTTAATATTGTTAGGCTGGTGGGCCTTTCTTGAAATTTCCATTGGGAAGAAGGGATAGTTTGACAGCAAACAGAACCCTTGCCAATCAAAACCTTCCTTCTCCTTTCTCCACCCTCACTCAACTTAAAGATGCATTTGCTGTTCAAGGTCTTGACACTACTGATCTAGTTGCACTCTCAGGTAATGAAAATAACAAATGGAAAAACTCTTCAAAACTCACCATCTTTACTTTGGAAGAATTTATTTATGTGGTTCAATTTCAGGTGCTCATACATTTGGCAGAGCTCACTGCTTTTTCATTCTTGGCAGATTGTACAACTTCAGTGGTACTGGCAGACCCGATCCAACTCTTGACACTACTTACTTACAAGAATTGCGAAGAATATGCCCTCAAGGTGGACCTAACAATTTGGTGAATTTTGACCCAACCACTCCTGATATATTGGATAAAAACTATTACTCCAATCTTCAGGTTAAGAAGGGCTTGCTTCAGAGTGACCAATTGTTGTTCTCAACACCCGGTGCTGACACCATCAGCATTGTCAACAGGTTCAGTAGCAGCCAAAACGCTTTCTTTAATAGCTTTGCCACTTCAATGATAAAAATGGGAAACATTGGTGTTCTCACAGGGAAGAAAGGAGAAATAAGAAACCAGTGTAATTTTATTAACGCTAAATCTGTTGAACTTGATATGGGTAGTGTGACATCTGAATCAGAGGAGGGTTTGGTTGGATCAATATAGAGGAACTAGAACGAGTTATGTATAAACTTCAAATGGTGTGATTCATGGTCACTAATAAAGAGCTATAGCCACTTTATTAGCATAAAGTGCCCGCAGATATCTCTATTTCGTTCTGCCATCTATCATCTTTGTCTTTGTCGTATTTTGAACCATGTTGTGTTCTTAATATCAATTCATCTCTTTTTATCTCGTACCTTCTCTATTGCTTCTCTTCTTCCATTTTCAAATTCAGATAATTTGGTTAGTCGTTTTTTGTAACATCTATCTATCACTCACCACTTGCTCTCATGTAAGACTATTTATAATACGAAAACGACAATAGTAAGAAAAGAACGCTATAATCTTGAATGATAGAAAGAAAAAATAAATAGATGGTTTTTGAAGAAGAAAAAACTATTCATTATAAGTGTATTGATTACAAAAGATAAAAATCAAAAAGAGAAAAGAGAGGTAAAAACAAAATAGAGAAGCCTAAAAGAAAACGACTGAGACACAATGAAGAATAGACCATTCAACGAAACACGAGATAGATGATGATAATAAAATTAATTAGACGATCTAAAAACAAAGTTTATCATTATCAAAAGACAACACGTGAGATTACTAGATGATTTATTAGTATTATCTATCAGGACCATTAAAATACTATCAATTTTATATTCTGAATGTGAAATCCATAAGTTTCACCAAGGAATTTAGAGAAATAATGGAAAGTTAACTCACTCAAATTATAAACTATGTATTTTCATACACTGGAATCAATTTCATAAAATGTTATATAAAAAATAAAAAGAATACAGGACTTTGTTAAGATAGACACGCGATAGAAAACAGAGCAAGGGTGGGAGTGGTTAATTATAGGTACAAATATAAAATTGCTTAACAACTATTTGGAAATTAATTATGTTAGATATAATCGAAGCAAGGAGTGTGAAATTATGTTTCTACATATGTGGTATATATTTGATAGAATAGAATAATTCACCAAGCCTTGTCCTTGGATTATTATTTAATTCTATTAAATCAATACAAATTTCAGAACATAAATATCGCTACAAGTAATCAAATTATATTAATCATTCACTGTATATTTTTATTATAAAGGAATTTAGAACTAATATACAAATTCATATATAAATCATATAAACAAATAATAAAGTTAAAGTTTCATTTAGAAACCCACTATAAAATTCTTCAAAATTGTCTCAAATTCACACATCTTTAAATCTATTAAGCTAATTATTCAAAAAAAAAAAATACCAATAAGAAAGTACTTAAACCACCATTTCATAACTTAACTTCCAAACATCAAATAAAACTACTAACTAAACTCAATATATATTTTAAAAGATAAACTTCTCCGCAAAAAAAAATAAAATTTGCAATCTTGAATCTACTGTTTCTTGGTCAATGAATTCAACTTTATTACTTGAATTGTCTCTAATCAACTTAATTGAACACTCGCGAATTTTGTACCAAGAATTTTTTATTTTTTTTTAAATTATGTACTCCTTAGTACATGAATGTTTTATTTAAAATAACAATAATTTATTACTTAATTTTTTGTCTTTAATTAAATTTTAATTTTTTCCATTTACATTATTATTGAATATTCGTGTGCAAATAAACTATAGTATAAAAAATGCACTGATCCTCAATAACTTAAAAAAAGCTTGTGTTTATTACACGTTGCTCTTGAATAGATAAAGTGCATTAATAAATACTTTTGATTTTAGATTATTTGACTAAAATGAAATAAAATACATCTGCGGAAAAATCCAAGCAAAATTGTCTAGGGGTTTAGGTTGAAATCCTAACTGAAAGTTAGACAAAACTATATTAATTAATAATCAAATCAAAGTGTGGTTGTAGCACGATGTTCCTAGAATCACACAAACAAGACCCACAAAACTAGGGTTCATTTATTTATTTCATTCTCCAAGTTCGATGCTCGTTCAATAACTTTGATTTAATAATTCAATATGCTTTATTTGGAAATCATAAAGTTATTTAAATAAGTTGTATCCACAAAACTAGGGTACAACATATATATTTTTTTACTGAGGGGACAACTAAGATAGATACAATAATTAACAACTAATAGATAAAAAATAAAAAAAATTCACATTGCAACCATCATATAAACAAGTGAAGATAATTTAGAGATTCAAAATCGTTTAGATCAATAAATCATAAAAGTCATGTTGATTGATTCCACACTCATTACTTCAGTTGTTAAGTTTTAAAAAAAAAATTGAGAAGATTTGACACCAATAAATCATAAATATTAAAAATTAAATATACAATCTCTAATTCAAAAAAATCTTAAAATAATGAATTTAAAAGTTCATTTCTAATTAATGTGAAAATAAATTTACACTTATACCCCTAATATTTTTCACTGACATTTTAGGAGAGTTTATGTCTTATATTTATTAAATCTTAATAGATTATCACAATCATGATATATTTATAAGTGGTATCATGTGAAGGTTGAGTGGGAACATGAACACATATATTAGAATCATATAACACACTATGACATTATTGATAGCTTGGTAACTTAAAGTTTGAACTTTTCTTATGCGAAAACATTGTCCTATCTTGTTTAATCATAGTAATTACTGTCATCCCTTTTAGAGTAAATGTAGTAAACATATTTGGCACATGTGCCTAATATACAAAGCACAAACAATCTTAAACCCTAGTTTCTTCCTGTGTCTGCATCTCTTCTAAAAAACCCTACAAACACTCTCTGTATCACATGCAGACCTCTGTATCATCACCCAATGACGCAATCACTCTCTTCCCTTTGTATAGTTGCTTGGCCTCGTAATAGATTGTTACCACAGTGGTGGAAACCTTCACATCGTGGTCCTACTTTATTTTGCCTGAATAGTTCTGTTGTATGCACCTCCTCCTATTCACTGTCCAATCTGTTTTCGCAGCCTGGCCCATCACACCTTCACACCCTTATGCCATCATGGTGCTGCCCAGAGCCTAACGTCTACTGCTGGAACACCAGTCTCTTCATTCCTACGTAGGATACTGCCTTGTCCTCCTATTTCAAAGTCACCCCTGTATCTTTGGCTTGCGATATGCCTTCTTTCCCTGAAAAGGAAAACTACCTTCCTAACCTTTCATCTAAGTCATTGAGCCATAAAAGAAAAGCCATACATTCAAGCATAACCTGGTCGTACAGATACATGCAACACCTACAAATGCCGAGATAGAAAGCGATTTTGATGAAGATGGCTTCTTCGCCGACGTCGACGACGGCTCCAATGAGGACCAGGAGGAAGAAACAGGCGCGGAAGAGAATCGCGCAGGATTATCTCCAAATGGTTCGGCAAATAGCGCAGAAAGAGAAGGAGTTGGGAATTCAGAAAAAGAAATGAGAGTTGTATACATGATATAAATATATATAATAAAAAATAAATTGACAATTAAATGATATGAAAAACTATTAAAATAATAGTATTGAAGGGTTGTAAGTTGATTATATAAAAAATAGGATTGTGTATATATTATTACCCATTCAGAAATGGGGTACTTGCGGAACTAATAAGTAAATAATAGAAAAGCAAATGAAATAATGATACATAGTTTTTTTAACATGGAAATCTTTCTCAGCTTGAGAATAAAATACACGGGACCTAGTTCAGAAAATTCCTCCACCATCAAAGTAAGATTATAATATTTGTTTTATCATTGAATATATTACCAATTTAATTGGTCATGATCATCCATTAAATTAAGGAGGGATTCCCAACAATTCTCCCCCTTAATTAACTTAATTGAAGGTATCGATAATTCAGCTCCCACAATAATATTATCAATATTGTTCATAATCCCTCAGTCAATTAAGGAGTGATTCCCAACAACAAGAGGAGGAAGAATGTGGTGATGAAGAAGACGAAGAAGTTGAAGAGACTCGCTAGTAGCTCAGAAGTTGATAAAGGAGCAAAATGAGGGAAGTGGACGCGTCAGAAGAATTGCTTCAAGGTTTGTTTCATTCCTCACCAATTGTCTGTGTTTGCGTTTAGATTTTGATGGAACCCTAAGATTTGGTTGTTTGATATTTTAGGGTGAAAGCGAGTAGAGATGAAGGGTTTAGGGTATTTGGCGACTGGAGGCCTTGATCGCCATATTCATATATGGGATACTCGTACCAGAGAGCATGTTCAGGTGCCTCTTTATTCTTTCAAATGAATGGTAGGAATGTAGTATGAAAAGTGGCTAGCATGTTTTTACCTGGCTAATAGTAAAATAATTTAATTTAACTATAAAAAGGTTAGTTTAGATATATTTGTGTGAATATTATGTTTAAAAATACATACTCTCATTCCTCATTGTGCGGTCTGAAATGTGTGTTAATGCACAGAAGGTGTGGACCCTATTTGTCCTCAAATTTAGATTTTTCACCCAAAACATCCAACTCACTCTCACTCTACCAGCTCATTGCATCAAATGTGTGTTAGTGTAGATAAGGTGTCAACATATGGGAACCCTACCAGATAACGTGTTCTTTCATATCAGAGTTGAGGAGCAAGGGCATGGGCATTTGTAACTATAAATAAAGGGTGTAGTAGCATTATGGTGCGTCTCATAATACAACAACACGCAAAAACACACTTAAGGGGTTAGCATTTGGGGCACTAAAATGAGATTTGTTTGTGTTGTGGTGATAGCAGTGGTGATGCTTGGAGGGTTACCCTTCTCCTCAGAGGCACAATTAGATCCCTTCTTCTACAGGCATAGTTGTCCACAGGTGCATCGTCTTGTGCTTAAAGTGGTAAAAAAAGTTTCAGACAGGGATCCTCGTATGCCTGCAAGTCTCGTCAGGCTTTTCTTTCATGACTGTTTTGTTCAAGTATGTAAACTTCCTTATTCACCCTTCTTTGCATCACTTTACATCATTCTTCAACTATGTGTTTAAATCAATGTTTTTACTTCTTTTCGTGTCAAGGTATTTTTTGTTATCAAAATTTGTATAATATAAGGATTTTACACTTTTGAGAAATTCTATGATACACTAAAATAAAAAACGTGTCCAAAATTATTCCATTTTTAGTTCAAAATTATAGAGAGAGAAAGACAGCTGCTTGTTTCATAGTAACTCTCATTTTAAAATTCTTGGAGTCAAGTTAGATATAGATATAAATTTTAAAAATGTCCTAAATTTTATTTAAGTACTTGGTAAGAAATTAGTCTGATCACAATATATATTATAAGAAAAATCCACTTTAGCTTCCAACAAAAAAAAAGTGAGGGCTATAAAAAAAAAGTCACTAATAATCTATTCAAGTTGGACACAAAAATAAATGTCAAACATTGTGTCCAAAATGGAAACCTTTAACTCACACTAAAAATTATTAAAATAATAATAATAAGTTAGCATTTAGACTGGGGACACAAAGTAGATTAAAATGTGGACACAAAGTAGATGCAATAAAAAAAAAATAAGTTGCAGAATGATACTGCGTTGAGAATGGGACACAAAATAGATGTAAGTTAATATTTTATTAAATTTAGCGTACGTTTAAGCGACACTAATATTTGTTTCCCGGATAGTGTCTCCAATGACGACAATTTACTCACATTTGTTTTCTCACGTAATGTTCCCAATGACGACTCTAAGTTTAATTATTGTTGGAGATCTCACATCGATTGGATATATATTAGGACATTTCATAATATATAAGTGAGTGTAAACCTCATCTTATAAGTCCTATAAACCTTTGTTATAGTTAAATAATATATTTTTATTTATGTAGGCTTAGTCAACTTTACCTTGTAAATTTGTGTCTCATTTGGAAGTCGTCCTTTTGAGACTCTACCATTATTATTTCTTGTAATGATAATATTTTATTGTTTAACTTTGAGTTAAGTTAAATGTTACATTGATGATGAACATATATAATATATATATATATATATATATATATATATATATATAAATTAAGATAAACTTTTTCTAAGCATATCTTTAATAGGAATTTCTTAAAAAAAAATCTAAATCACTTTTTTTTAGTATTTGCAATTTCGTATAATTGTCTCAACGTAACATTATTTTTAAGAAAATAATACTCAATTTTTATCTTATACGAAGAAATTTTAAATTATTACAAGAAAATAATATTTTTTTTAATTTTTATTTTAATTCCGTTATGTTTTAAATAAATTTTATTTAGAATTATGTTTGACTTTTTTAAAATCTTCCATTAAATTTCTTCTAAGATTTGATTTTGTTTTCATGATAAAAAAAAAAGCATTTAATGTGATATTTTGAAGAATGAACAAGAATAAAGTGATTATGCTGTTGATGGTTGTGGCATGCAGGGGTGTGATGCATCGATTTTGTTGAACAACACTGCGACGAGATTGAGTGAGCAACAAGCTAACCCAAACAACAACTCAATAAGAGGTTTGGATGTGGTGAGTGACATCAAGACAGCAGTGGAGAAGGTTTGTCCCAAAGTGGTTTCTTGTGCAGATATTATTGCCCTTGCAGCTGAAGTCTCTACTACTCTGGTACGCCTCATAACTCACACCAAACTTCTTCCCACCAAATTCAAGTTGTCCATGAAACAGTAACATGTACAAATTTAGCCACATAAAGATTCAGTAACTATTCATGATGAAGTTCTTTGAATGTTCTTATTATTTTGGTCAACAATACTTTGTTTTAACCATCTTATACAAAAGTTTATATGATTTGATATTGTTAGGCTGGTGGGCCTTCCTTGAAATTTCCATTGGGAAGAAGGGATAGTTTGACAGCAAGCAGAACACTTGCCAATCAAAACCTTCCTTCTCCTTCCTCCACCCTCACTCGACTTAAAGAAGCATTTGCTGTTCAAGGTCTGGACACTACTGATCTAATTGCACTCTCAGGTAATGACAATAATAAATGGAAAAACTCTTCAAAATTCACCATTTTTACTTTGGAACAATTTATCTTGTGTGATTCAATTTCAGGTGCTCATACATTTGGCAGAGCTCACTGCTCTTTAATCCTTGATCGCTTGTACAACTTCGATGATACTGGCAAACCTGATCCAACTCTTGACACTGCTTACTTACAAGAATTGCGAAAAATATGCCCTCAAGGTGGACCGAACAATTTGGTGAATTTTGAACCAACCAATCCTGATAAATTCGATCTAAACTTTTACTACAATCTTCAGAATAAGATGGGCTTGCTTCAGAGTGACCAAGTGTTGTTCTCAACACCTGGTGCTGACACCATCAACATTGTCAACAACTTCAGTAGCAACCAAAACGCTCTCTTTAATAGCTTTGCCACTTCAATGATAAAAATGGGAAACATTGGTGTTCTCACCGGGAAGGAAGGAGAAATAAGAAAACACTGTAATTGGACTAACGCTGAATCTGTTGAACTTTATATGGGTAGTGTGACATCTGAATCAGAGGAGGGTTTGGTTGGATCAATATAGATGAACTAGAACGAGTTATGTATAAACTTCATGTATTATTAGCCACTTTATTAGCATAAAGTGCCGCAGCTAACTCTATTTCGTTCTGCCATGTATCATCTTTGTCTTTGTGGCATTTTGAACCATGTTGTGTTCTTAATATCAATTCCTCTCTTTTTATCTCTTACCTTGTTTTCAAAAATAACGTAACCGTCCAAAAACAACAACAAAAATAAACATTTTATCAATTTTATATACTCAATTATAATTCTTTTTTCTCTTTACATTTGTGTTAAGTTGTTATAAACTATGTATTTTCATAAAGTGGAATCAAGTTCATAAAAAGTTATTTCAAAAGCCAAATAAAAGAATACAGAACTTTGTTAAGATAGACACACGCTAGAAAACAGAACAAGGGTGGGAGTAGTTAATTATAGATAGAAATATAAAATTGCCTAATAACTATTTGCAAATTAATTATAATCGAAGCAAGGAGTGTGAATTAATAATGCTTGTGTTTATTACACGTTGCTCTTGAATAGATAAAGTACATTAATGAAATACTTTTGATTTTAGATTATTTGACTAAAATGAAATAAAATACATCTGCGGAAAAATCCAAGCAAAAATGTCTAGGGGTTTAGGTTGAAATCCTAACTGAAAGTTAGATAAATCTATATTAATTAATAATCAAATCAAAGTGTGGTTGTAGCACGATGTTTCTAGAATCCCAATTTGTACCAACTGTGCATGCACACAAACAAGACCCACAAAATTAGGGTTCATTTATTTATTTCATTCTCCAATGCTCGTTCAATGACTTTGATTTAATAATTATATGGTTTACTTAGAAATCATAAAGTTATTTAAATAAGTTGTACCCACAAAACTAGGTTACAACATAACTTTTGTACTGAGGGACAACTAATATAGATACAGATACAATAACTGATTTAGGTCAGATTTTCTAATCCATCTTAATTTATTTATTTTTAAATAATAGTTTTCATGTTAGGCATCACTATACCACTTAAGATCTCAGCTAGGCTGACACCTCAAGTAACAACAATCATTTACCATCACCTGAAAAAAGTATTATTAAGCAAAAGAAAAAAGAAAAAGAAAAAATACAAAAATACGGGAGGACTAGACCAAAACTCATATGTTAACAAAAATGATACATAGGTAGACTATACATATTCATAAAGAATTCTAAGAACAGACAAGGTGGAAGCCTATTATACCAAAGAAAAGATTCTCTATGAAAAAATCCTAAATTAGCCAACTTATCAGCACACGCATTTCCTTCACGAAAAGTATGAGTAACCGTAAACCTAATTTTCCCACAGTAATTAAGACAAACATTCCATCGATTACAAAGCATCCAAGGAACATTTGTCCTAACAGTAAACGCAGCGCAAACCAAAGCAGAATCACATTCCAGCCAGACATTAGTAAGCCCCATCTTTTGAGCTTCCTCCATAGCATGTATAACCCCATAAAACTCAGCAACCAGAGCAGTCTGAACTTCAAGAAACGCA
>Ga0123342_1001298_pt1 | contig 41957 bp, 22 predicted proteins | sample Turbeawhitnodule_FD_89960 | JGI IMG/M metagenome (GOLD analysis project Ga0123342, IMG submission 89960) | Root nodule microbial communities of legume samples collected from Mexico - Turtle bean Mexico white nodule | ecosystem: Host-associated > Plants > Roots > Nodule | place: Mexico: Nepantla...
CCGAGGCCGGTAGTCCCAAGTGCGCGCACATGATTTGAAATGCCCTCACGAATGCCCAGCTGTTGGGATGGAGCTGGGCAGCGGCAATGTTGAGCTCGGTTAGTAGCTCTCGTTCAAAGCGGGACGACTTGAAGGTTGAGAGGGACGAACCTTGAGAGGGCAGTAAGACGACTGATGAGCTGTTGCATCTCCTTCACATTCTGAGGACTTCGCATCTCGGTTATGGTTCGACACTTGTCTGGGTTGGCTTCTATTTTCCGGTGGGTTAACATGAAACCCAAAAACTTTCCCCCCTCAACGTCGAACGCGCACTTCTCTGAGTTGAGCTTCATATTCATTCTTTGTAGCGACTTGAAGACTTCCTCCAAGTCTTTGACGTGTTGGTCACACGAATCCAACTTCATGAATATGTCATTTACGTAGACCTCCACATTATGGTTGAGCATCCACTTGAAGATTTTGTCCATTAACAGTTGCTCCAACATTTTTCAGGCTGAACGACATGACCTCATAATAGTAGTTTGCTCTGTCAGTCATAAAGACAATTTTTTTCTTATCACCAGTCGGGCAATGCTAAGGAGCGGGTATTAGTCCTTCGGGCACGCCTTGTTGAGGTTGGTGTAGTCGACACACATCCTCCACTTGTTGTTTGCCTTCGTCACCATAACTATGTTAGCTAACCAAGTAGAGTAGTGGGTCTCCCGTATAAAGTCGGCCGATAGAATCTTCTCAATCTCCTCCTGCATTGCTAACCTCTTCCCTTGTAAACCGAGAGCTTGTGAGTTATGACATTCGGGCTTACCCTCGGCATATCGGACATTGTCTAGGCAAAAAGCTCTACATTCTTCTTTAATGCTTGGTGGACTATCTCAGCCTCGGCTGCCGCTAGTGATGTTCCTACACTGGTGGTGTGATCCTCGTCTAGCAGAGTTACTCGCGCGTAGGTCTTCCTTGGCCTCGACCTCGGCTCAGTGGCCCGTGGGTCTACAGAGCAATGTGTGCTCCCTACGTTCTGGCTGAGCTTCCTTGCAATGGGACTTCCGTCCATGAGAGGGCTTTCGTTTGGGGGAATGATCGTGGTAGGTGTTCTATCGTAGATGTTCCACCTTCAAACTTGTTGCATAACATTCTCGTGCAACCTTCTGATCCACGTGCACCGTGAGAATGTCCCCCGACACCAACGAGAATTTCATGGCTAGATGGGGGTAGACACGATAGCCCTCAATCTATTGATGGATGGTCGTCTAAGCAACATATTATAGGAAGTGTTGGCATCTATCACCAAATAACGAATCTTGATGGTTTTGCTCGTCTTCCCCTCGCCAAAGGTGTTGTAGAGCTTGATGTAGCCTTAGGTGCCTACCCTTTAACCCGAGAATCCAACGATCTGATCATCGTACGACTTCATCTTCTCCTTAGGAATCCTCATCTTCTTAAATGTTTTCCAGTAGAGGATCTCCATTGAACTCCCCTTATCCCACCAATGTTTTCATGATGGATAAGTTATCAATATCAACCGTTATAACCATGGGGTCTTCCTGCGAATGGTTAACACCCTTGAAGTCATCCTCGGTGAAGGTGTGGGAGGAATCCTCGGTTGAAAGGAAATGGTGTTTACTTGTTGCACCGCTCTCAAATGCTTCTTTCGCGCCGAATTGGATTTGCCCCGTCCCGCAAAGCCCTTGACAATGGTATTGATGACCTCTCGGCCACCCTTTCCTCCACCCACTAGTGTAGAAAAGCAAAACGAGTGTGGTTATTTTACATTTATAAGGGCGGTTATATAACCGCATTTGATGAGCACGCATTTGTAAATCGAAGAGATAAGAAGACAACTAGCCGCATTTATAAATCACATTTACGATAGGCATTTAGGGTTTCTTTTCTTTTTCGTTGTTGATTGGGTTTTTAATCAAAGTTCTCAAATTTGATCTTTTTCGAAGAACATGGTCATTATTTTAGCATTTTTTTTTATCTTTTGGTGCATCCATATTATACCTCTTCGTATTTCATCCCAATGAAAATTCAAAAAACGGAAATAAAAATTCCTCAATTAAACGCAAATATATGATGGAGCAAGGCGGCAACAACGACGAGGAAGGCACAGCAGGAAGCAAACAAAAACCTTCCCAAGCATGACCTTAGCAATGACATAAGATAAAACATACGAGAAACACAAAACATACAAAAATCAATGGTTAAGAAGAAGAGAGGAAGACAATGCTTACTGATGGCATGAAGACAATGTAAAGAAGAGAGGAAGAAAAGAGGAAGCATAGTTAATGGAGGAAGCACATAAGAGAAACGAAGTGCGAGAGAAATGAGAGTATCAAAATGTAAGTGACGTGTTTCTGAATTAGGGTTAAAAAGGTTTTAAGAAGGCGGTTATTTGTAAAGCCGCACTCGTAAATCAAACGTTTTGATTTACAAGGGCGGTTATATAAATAGCCGCCCTTGTAAATCAAAGCGTTTTGAATTACAAGGGTGGTTGTACAAATAGTCGCCCTTGTAAATCAAAGCGTTTTGAATTACAAGGGTGGTTGTACAAATAGTCGCCCTTGTAAATCCAAACGCTTGATTTACAAATGCGGCTTTACTAATAGCTGCACTTGTAAATGAACTTAATTACAAAAATGTCACCGCGTTTTTTACGAAAGCGTTTGAACGCAAAGCCGCACTAAATAAATCGCACTTGTTTATACATTTTGCATTATTGACCTCCTTCCTTCCTTGGAGGCTCCTCTCGCCTTGGTCGACGATCGTCTTTGTTCGTCCTTCGAGGGTTGTAATCCCTTTGTCGGGTTGTCTCCTCCCTTCATGAAGGAGATCGCTTCGAACTTCGATATCCGCCTTGTACGTACTAACGAAGATGTCTAGCTTGGATAAGTTCCTTAATCTTATCCTTTAGAGCCTGACATTCCTCAGTGGTGTGTCCATTGTTCCGATGGTACTTGCACTTACGTGACTGGTCGACATTCTCAGGGCTCGCAACCTTTCTCGGTATCGGGATTTGGTCGGCACTCAAGGCCTCATCCAAAATCCTTCCCCTGTGAACATTTAATGAGGTATACCCTATAAACCAGGGTCCCCGGTTCTCCCTGTGTCTATCTCCTCGAGCAACAACTGGTCGGCTCAGACGCTTCTTCTCCTTATCTTTCCCCTTTTCCCCACCTGCCTCGGCCCTGTCCTAACTTCTATACTCCCTCAACTCCTCCAGTTGCATATACTTCGCAACCCTCTGCCTAAGCTTGTCAAGGTTTGCAATTGGCTTCTTGCACATACTATCAGAAAACAGTCCTGGTCGTAGGGTCGTGACCATGTGATGCATAACCACGTCCGGACTCAAATTTTGGATGTTCAGGGTCACCTTACTGAACCTTTCCATGAATAATCTAAGAGATTCTCGCTTCTCCTGGTGAATGTGGACCAGGACGATAGAAGTCAGGTGTTGCAGTCGGCTAGTGGTGAAATGTGTCCCAAACTTGGAAGCCAAGGTCTCAAAGCAGTTGATGGAGTTTGGAGGAAGCCTCGTAAACCAACTCAAGGCTCTTCCTTTCAGCGAGGTGGGGAACACTCAACACAGCACTACGTTGTCCAAGGTGTATAACGTCCATGTGTTCATTGGGGTCGATCGTCCCGTCATAGCGGTCTATGTGCAAGCCTTTCCACATAATCAACAATTGTGCTCCCATCACGTAGTCAGTGAATGGTTGTCTACGGGATATTTCCAGGGTGTTAGTCACGGGGACCGACCTGTTCAAATGGGACTCGCCCTTGGCCTTCGGGGTGTGAGTTGGTTTCGGCTCCTTGACAGTCTTAATGCCGGTAGGGGTGGTGCGGGACTTCCCAGCTGGGTTGCCTGGTCCGCCAGATGGACCTCCCTCTGCCAACTTCCTTTTCATCTCTTCATTCTCCCTTCAGAGAGCAAGAATCTCCTTTTCATTCTTCTACTTCATCTCAGCCATTTCTCTCGTTCACCATGATTTTCGTTGACACCGTCTACTTTCTTCCTCCTTTCAAATTTTCTCGGTCCCACGGTGGACGCCAATTGTTCTTGAATGAGGTTGAAACCAAGAGAATGGTTACCCTCCTTCTCGGTCAGTCGGTTAGTTTGCCCTTCTCCTTCCTCTCGAATTCACTCCCTCTACACCTCTTGCCTCACTACTCCTCACCTGCCTGAACTCCGGACTCGGATGGTACTTGCAAAAGGCACTCTGACGCTCAAGTAAGACTTCGACACTCGATACACAACGCAATTAGTACTAGATGATGACGTACCTGATTCTTGGAATCTGTGCTTATTTATATAATTATCGTGGACCCTTTATTAGTGGGTCTGATTAAGGGTTTAATATATGATTAAGAATGTACTACTTAATGTTTTATCTTTGATTAGTCTTGTAAATCCTCTACTTGGGTGTAATTATCTCGATCAGTTTTGACTAGATACTGAAATTCGAATCGGCCATATAGTAAGATGAAAAGCAATTTTCAAACCCTAATTTTTAATTAGATTTAGATGTTTATTTTTAATATAAGTTAGTATATAAATATATAGTATAAATAACGTGTATTATTACTTTGCTATTTTAAAATCTCAATATATACACATGTTTGACTTCAATATAAAAGCACAGAAACTATGACATATAAGTGTGTATGTAAAACTAATGTAATAATTAAACTACTTGTACCATTTTTCCTTAAACTTTTATAAACAAGTTTGAGAAAAGTAAAACATCATGTCATTACTTTTAAACATATAAAAAATTGATGGAAATCAAATTCAGAAAAATTATAAAAAAATTTAACTTCAACTCAGAAAAAGACAACTCCTTTATGACTCGAATGCAATCATTTTCTTAAAAAAAATTTCGGAACAGAATGCCTGACCTTGCGAGAAAACCAAGAGTACACAGAAATTATTTTAAATTTAATTCAATGATGTTTGCAAAAACTAAACACGTGTGCATTTAGAACTATAATTAAAAGAGGACAAATCCTTACCCAACATAGCCCATATACATATTCTGTATACCATACTCACGCATAAAAAAAAAAGTAAGGGTGCTAAACTTTTATGCACATATATTTTGTTAGAATTAAGTATTTATAAAAAAAGAAATAGAAGTGCAACAATTACTATGAAAATAAAAATAAATACTCTTTTTAAATTGTGCATATAGATAGGTGAGAAAATTAAAAATAAGCTGAAGATATATATATATATATATATATATATATATATATATATATATATATATATATATATATATATATATATATATATATATATGAAAGATAGACGAATTTGAGAATCTTAAGAAGATAATATTCCTTAAGTAAGAGTTGCTAGGAATAATATATCCAATCAATAATATAAATAATTAGAAATAGGATAGACTTGAACTCACATCTCCCATTTAATTAATAGATTAATAATATATAGTAGTAATATTATTTCTTTTCTCACACACCTTTCCTAAAGATTTTGATATAATTTTTATATAAAAAATACATATGCATATTATGTCATACTGAATATTTTAATAATTTATTTATTATATCTATTTTTAGTTTTTTCCTCTGTCAGTCAATTTTTATTGAAAATAGTGAGAAATAACAAATAAGGAACGATGCAAACTTTTAAAATTCTTTGATCAATATTTATTATTTATTGTGTCAAACATTGTAAAAATGATTTTGTATTTTATGTTTCCATACATATATATTTTTATTTAGTACATTAAGTTTTATAAAAGTGAATTAATAAAGAAATGCTAAAAGGTAAGCAAATATATAAAATTCATTATGTCATTATTTGAGTGGAACCAAGTCCAATCTGATTAAGAGAAACAAAATTTAAATGTTAGTTTTATAATTTTTTTAACGAGAATAGTACTTATTAACTTATTAAGAATTCTAAGTTAGGTTAGTTTGACATTTTGTATCATGAAAAAAAAATGCATAAAATAAAAAGTAAATTATAAATTATTAATTTATAAAATAGTTAAATTATAATTTAAATTATTAGTTAAACTATCAAATTCACCATAATTTATATATTTAAATAATTAGTGAAAGTAGAGTTAAAAACTTAAATTGACTTGAAATTTGGTGAACAGATGAGATTTCGATTGATCATTATAGCAATGAGTGGATAAATACATTTTTCAGATATTAGGATTTCATTTTGTTTATAAAAAAGTATAAGGGAGAATTTTTTTTAGTGATGTTTTAATAAAATAATATTTTAATGTTAACTCTATGTATATGAAATTTTTAAAATGAAATAAAATTACTTAAATAAATAAATTTTCGGTTTGCAGATATTAAATATTATCTTTATTGATAAAAAAAATTGTGTTTGCAATGCAATTACAAACTTTTAGTAATTTATAAGTGAATTATCATATATATATATATATATTAATAATTTAATTTTAATATATTAGAATATTTTTTTTATTAACACCTTGACATTGAGTTTAAAAATATACTTTTTTTTGCATAGATTATTATAATATTTAAGAATATTACCATCTATACTATAACAATTCATTATTATATAAAAAGTCTATACCATTAAGATAATATTATTAATTTTAATAACTAAACTTACAATCTTGTGTTCTTAAAATTAAAAAGAAAAAGAATAAATAAAAAAAACCCACACAACATAAGGAAAGGCCAAGGCAGTGGTAGCTAAAGCCAAAGCCTGTGCTATTCCAAACACCACCTCTACTCTCTCTCTCTCCTTTGCTGTGTGATGATTCTCTTCTAAACCCTAATTCTCGTAGTTTGCATTTTGCTTCATTGTTTTTTAAGCAATTCCCCAGCATTCGTTATATGGGTTTTTATTCATTTCCAATTTTCTTGAATAGTACTTTAAAAAATAATTGATCATATTTTTGTTTGTGAAAATTCTGCATTTTTTTTTCCGGAGTGTATGCAGAAGTAGGGAATCTCATCGATTCCTTGTGTTTCTCTTCTGTTTCCGGTCTAAAAATACCAGCTTTAGGACTTTAGCGTTGCAGAATTGTTGAGGGTTTTTGTGGGGGTGGTGACTTTGATTTTCATGGCTGCGGTTGCTGAGATTCCAGCTGATGCTAACAAAATGGATTCAAAACCTAAGGCTGAATCTGAATTCAGTGTCCAGAAGCTGGTTGACATGTTCACAAAGTTGAATCCCCTGGCGAAGGAGTTTTTCCCTTCATCATATCCTCCCAATCATGATCATCTCCTTCAGGGCTTTAATCAGCTCTCACCAACCCACTTTCTGGTCAACTCTAAGCCTTCTGCTAATGAGAATTTCGCAAACAATCGAAGGGTAGGATTTTTCTTCCTTTGATCTCTCATCTTTAGTTTCAGTGTTGGTTTTTTGCATGATGATGTCATGATTTTTGTCTACACGAGAATGTTACATTGTTAAAATTTTCATGTACTGGTAAAGACAGAATTTTATTTAATTTAGTGAATGACGGCAAGGGAAACTTACTAGCAATAGGTGATGACCCAGAAAACAAAAATTAAAGAAATCATGATGGAATCTTCCAACGCCACCACCTAGAAGAAAGGGTGCCATAGCAGAATGTCAATACTGATTCAACACTGGAAATTAAAGTATTCAGTCAAGTGACAATTCCATTTCTGGCTCCATTTGCCCCCAATTTTCTACAGTTTCAGTAATCACAACACAGTGTTTTGTGTATTTTGTTTTATGGGAAAATTTGTGTTTTTCTCTTCAATTTACATTATAATTTAGGATGTCTTTCGGATATGTGTTGCTGCCTACAACTTTTGTCTTCTGGTATCTGTCACTTGTTGGTATGGTTAACTCCAAATTGCTTATGACATGTTTCACACTATGATTGTCCGATAGCATATTTTGATGTGAACATTCCAGTTTCTGTTTAGATAGCGAGGATGATGATATTATGAATGTGGCATTTTGTCTGCAAATTTATCCCGCTAACAATTGTGTTTACTGAAAATTTACACTTTTGTTATCTTGCAGAGAAGAAATAGTTTTAACCAAGTAAGAAGGAGGGTGGGTGGAAGATCACTAAAGGCTCAGAGAGAAGATAGCATTAGAAGAACAGTTTATGTTTCTGATATTGATCAGCATGTAAGTGAATTGAGAATGGCATGAATAAAACTTTATCTTGATTTTGTTTGTTTAGTGTTTCCATATTTCAACGAAAGTTGGCTACAAAGGTCTATCACAACCCTCCTCCTTTATTTGGGATTGGGATTCACTGAATTGGCCTTTAACCAAGTGAAATGGCATTGTGTGAATTGTAATCCATCTAGCCGATCTCACCTAGTGGTATAGGGCTTTTGTTGTTGTAGTTTGTTTAGTGTACTATTCCAATCCTGGTAAACAGAATTATTTGAAGAATCTTTTGTCCTGCTGTAGGTTACCGAGGAGAGGCTTGCAGCATTATTCAGCAGTTGTGGACAAGTAAGTTATGAGCCTTGTTCATAGCTTAATTAGTTTTTCTTTTTAGTTTTAGATGAAAATTTTACATTGCAGTATTTTAACTTTTTCTGAAGTTGGTGTTGTGATTGTCATTTGTCCCCATTATCTTTTCTATGATTATCACATAGCTTTATTGTCAATTATATTAAACTCTGCACCCAGGTTGCTGGAATTTCTCTTCCCTACCATTGTGCAATATGCTGAGCATTGCGAACATGTTCCTGTTCTGCTACTTTTGTGAAATTTTAGCTGTCTATTTTTCACACGATTGGCTGCACTATACCTCTTAATGCAGCATGGATCATACCTGACACTTGAATGAACTCTTTGCTCCATTTTGTGCATGATTTTTTTTGCTGTCGTTTTTTCAGTCAGCTACCCAAAACACTTCTTTCCCTTTCTCTTGTTTCAATTTACCGTTACACATATTCTTGAGTACTATAATCTTGGTTAGTTTTGAGGCTTTGGATGCTGTTTTTTTCCATTTAAACACATTAAATTCGTTTGGACCTGATATGAAAGACCACAGAACAGGTACCAAGCTTTTACCTTTTAGAAAATTCCGTTTTGGAAATATTTCATGAGGCAAATTATTATCTGGAAATATTTTTTTTTTTAAATTATCTGCTGTTAAGCTTACATATATACATTCACTGAGAATATGTATATAACTAGTTTATGATACTAACTAGACAATATCAAACCCTTTACAAAAAGGAAATTGTTAATCTGTTTATCTGAAAGAATCATAATTATTTATTGCTTTCATAGACCTTCTAAGTCCGACCATGATTCCTTTTGAGTTTGTGTTCATATATTTATCTTTAGTGTCAAATACAGAATTCCAGCACTGCTATTAAATTAGGTAGAGGCGGGCTGGAGAAAACTTTGGTCGTTGATGGAGCCCAATGGTTCTGTTGATCCATGGCAGAGTACTTAATAGTGCGCTATAGCACTGCTATTTTTTCATCAAGCAGCATGGCTGTGATGAAAAGTGGCATCACTTCTGTTTTTCTGTGCAGTGGGAATAGTAGCCTGAATGAAAACGGTGGCTGTGACAACAGCTATGGTCAGCAGACCATTCAATCTCCATTTTACCATGGTTTGTTCACTAGCACCTGAGTTTTGAAATTTCATGTTTTCTACCCATCAGCATGAATATTGGGTTCAAAACTCTTCCTCCTTTGACGAACGATCCATTATATTTTGCTGCTCTGTTCCTTTGCATTATCCATCTCTTGAAGTACCCCAAAACAATTTTCAGCTGTCCTAATATGTTTTCTTGAACCTATTTAACCTCTGCTGAGTTTTTTTCTTCTTTACCCTGGACTAGTTCATGCTCATGGTCAAGCCTTTTGTTTTTTGCTGCTACTTTCTTGAGACAAATTTTCTGCCCAGGTTCTGTTCTGTTTCTGTTTGCTGTTGATTGTTCGTTCCATCCCTTTGTTTCAGCCATGGCATGTCCCAGTCAAAACTAGTCCAACAGAGCACCTCAGTCTCAACTTTCTAATGTTAATGACTCTGTAGTTATGGCTTTAATGATCATTGTTTCTAGACTATGACTTTTGATAATTAAATTGTTAGGATGACATGCCTTTATTCTTTTTGAGCATTTATTGGTTTATAAAATACATTTTTTTCCATTGTCTTCAGTATAGCTTCCATCCTACAATGGTCATTCCATGATGCCAACCAGGATAGATTATGTTTGACCCCCCACTCTTGGTTGCTGTGTTAATTAAGGAGATTTTACTATTGTTTCCAGTGAAATGGGTTCCATCTTTCTTGTATATTGACTGGCCTATAACACGCTAATTTTTAATTTGAAACGGTCCTTCTTGTTTTACCCCAAGATCTTCACTAGCAGGGGTAGTCATTTGGCAGAATTTATAAGAATTTGACTGTGCTTCCTGACTTCTCTATCTGATGTATGTTGTGTGGTGACACAGTAATATCTCTTCTCTTGCTGAATATCTAGGATTTAAATTTAAAAGATAAATCTTTTGTTATAACTATTACCCTACTTATGTAATTAACATGATATATTGGATGATTTGTGTTGAAGGTAATTGATTGCCGAATTTGCGGCGACCCACATTCTGTTCTCCGTTTTGCTTTTGTCGAGTTTGCGGATGAGTGTAAGTCTTCTCTTGCAAATCCTACTCTTTTTAAATTCTCCTTAAGGCACGTACAAAGCCTTGTGTTTTCAACCATATCATACATTTTCATGGAATTTGTGTCTACAGATGGTGCTAGAACAGCATTAAACCTTGGTGGTACTGTGCTTGGATACTATCCAGTGAGGGTTCTTCCTTCAAAAACTGCCATTCTTCCTGTGAATCCTACATTCCTCCCTAGGGTACAAATACTTTCTGATGCTTTATATTCATGGACATAGTTGGACTTGGAAATTCTTGTTTAGATGTAGCCTTACCCTTTTGTTGTGATAAGAAAGCTGATTTTGACATAGTCAGAACACCTACATTTCTTCATTGTTGGAATAAATTGATTTCTCTTATCTCCTTGTGCCCCTTGTAAGTTTTATTTTTCTCTTTTCAACGAAAGCTTTCTTAAAATCTGAAACAGATTGTAGTTTATTGATAATTATGGTTTTGTTGTGCATGTGCTATATTAAGATGTAAGTGATTGTTCAAAATCTTGTCTATTAAATGTTCTCTTTCTTTTGTAACTTGCAGTCCGATGATGAGCGCGAAATGTGTGCCCGAACTGTTTATTGTACAAATATTGATAAGAAGGTATCTTATTACTTTTTGGGGAAATACAGATGTTTTTTATAAAAGAAACTATTTTAATTAGGAATAATTCATCATCCAGTTGGTTAGCAAGATTCATAGTGTTAATCATAACAAACTTCTTGACCTAATTACCTATTTTTAACTAGTTTATCAGGATAATTATAACATATGCCCATCTATGATATGTATAGATGGATGTAGGAGTTAATCTATTTATGCATTGTTAATTTTTCTCAAATGTGTGCAGGTTTCTCAAGCTGAAGTGAAGAATTTTTTTGAATCAGCCTGCGGTGAGGTTAGACCAGAAAATAATTTGGTCATGCTTTATATGCTGGAACATGTTTATGTTAGAAGAGTTGATTGACTTTGCCATTCTAATTTACAGGTTACACGCCTGAGGCTTTTGGGTGATCATGTGCATTCAACTCGAATTGCTTTTGTGGAATTTGTAATGGTAAGTCTAACAATACCATTCAACGATGTTAAGGAAAATTTATTGGTGAATAATATAGTTGTGCCCAACGATGTTAAAACTTTACCTAGTGTGATAATATTTGTGTAACTCACCGCACTTGTCTGCGAAGACCTTTGTTGTTATATTATTGTTATACACACTAGTTTGTGTTAAAGTTCTCACAAAAGTATATCTGTATTATATTTTATATATTGACATTTACTGAGTCCCTGATTTGACAATCTTCCACTCACTTCCCCCTACACAGGTAAAGGGGTAGTTTATATCCATGTAACCAACCACACCTAGTGTGATAAGGCTTTGTTTTTGTTATATGCACCAGTATTTGTCTTAAAGATCTCACAGAAGTGTATCTGTATTATTTATTTTATATTGAAATTTACAGAGTTCCTAATTTGTTAAATTTTTGCTCATTTCCCCCTACACAGTATCATTATATGGTCATGAATATACTGAACTTTCATTGTTCTGTTATGATATGTATTTTTAAGAGAGTAAAATGTTAAAGGAGTTTGTTTGTTTAAAAGAATTAAGCTTTTACCTTGCAATTTATTGTTTATTGTTCTAGATACCTCAAATGGGTTATGGATGAGTCCGATTTCATTGATCTCCTGATCTGTTCTTTGTCTTCTTCAAGCATAATCGTTAACCCATCAATGACTTTACACATCATAATGCTTTTCCTTAGTACAAAGATGCATGAATTAAAATTTCTATTTTCTTAAATGGATGAAGATGTTCGTGACCTATGGAATCATCAAAATTTTCTCTCATCTTTGTAAAACTTGTCACAAGAACATTTACATGTACTCCATAAAGAATTTAATGGTTTCTTTTGTGTTGTGCTTCCATTGTAATGAATTATGTTAACTTGCGCAAGCGGAAGATTATCTTGACTGGCACTTTTTTCTTACTGATCAGGCTGAAAGTGCCATTATTGCACTAAACTGTAGTGGCATGCTCTTGGGAACCCAGCCGATAAGGTTTGGTGCCTTTACTGAAGCATAATTCTGTTATTCAAGTTTCAACTAAAATTATTTAAGCCATATTGATTTCTTTTCCTTATTCTGTAGGGTGAGTCCTTCAAAGACTCCTGTGAGGCCAAGGGTCACTCGTCCAGCATCCATTAACTGATCAACATGGTCCAAAAGTTGAAGAGAGAGAGATGATATGTGGTCAACTTTCCAGTTGAGGCTTGTGTAGAAAGGGTGGTGAAACTTCCCTTTGTTTCAGTATTTCCTTTTTTCTGTCAACAGCAGTTCCTTTTTGTTGCCAGGGCATTTAACTACCATGCACTAGTTAAACTTTCTAGCATCCAGTCTTGATCTTGAAACATTTTACCGTATCTACATTGAAATGGTCCAGTTTCAGTTTTCTTGTTTCTTGGAGCGAGTCGTACTTTATAACTAGCTTTTATCTTTTACAGAATTACAGGCGTAATTATTTTAGTTCAGTATTTTTACCATCTGAATTGGGGAACCGTGCAATCCAGTGAGGATATCTGATTTTGAGTTCCCTCGAATTGGAAATGAGTTTGATGCCAATACTTTTACACTCTCAATCATCAGAAATTATTGACCTCACTTTAAGGTAATTATGATAAAAATTGGCAAATTTTCATCTTAATTGGTTACAATATTGTAAAAGTAACATTTATACCAGTTGTATACACTAATTAAATTCTTTCACACCATGATTGTGGTGCCTGCGACCTTATCATACATATTTGGTTTCGTATCAGATTAAGTTAAAAGGATTCTGATTCAATGACATTTCAATTGAAATTTATTTGAATGACTTTCACTTTATACATTATTTGAATGATCCAAGGCTCTGAAGTACATTATATTGGTGGATGTTGCTGGTCTTTATTCTGAAACAAATTGGAATGTATCATTGCTTAATGTTCTTTATTTGAGAGTCCTTACCTGAATAGTACTTGTAATTAGGCGGCATCTCTTACTTAGTTTTGAGAATTTAGGCACATATGCAGATTTGGCTGGACCAGTGAAAACACTGGTCCCCTACAGAACATGCATAAACATCTGAATATAACACCTTTTTTCTCATTTTTTTTTAATGAAAGATGCAAAGCATCAATCCTTGTGTGATATCTATTCTGTTGTGTGGTTCCTTTTGGCAGGTTCCTCCATCTTTGATTCCCACTAAACATGGAATTGATTCTATTATCTAAATGCCTTTTTGGGAATGTCTCATGCTAATTGATAAATGAGCTGTATTAAATAGAAACTTAGATATGAAAAACATCTTAAGGGAGGTTGTTAACAAATGGTGAACTTCCATCCCCTTAAATTATGTAAAATAATACTCTCATCTCTTTGCTTTAAAAAAGCTATTCATCTTCTTTATAATTTTAATAAATGACTTTTTTTTAAAGCTATTAATCTCTTTTTGCTTTATATTCATTTCTTAATTCTTAATTTTTTTAATAAATGACACTTATTTTCCGTATCTATTAATAAATGATGTTCATCCTTATTGTATAATTAACAGAAGTAGTTACTTTCCTTACTTTATCTAAAAAATCTCACATTTACTAAAACTGTAATAAATAATTATGAAAGGTAAAAACTAAAGTTTTAAAATATAAAAGTTAAAAAATTTTATAAAAAAAATTAAAACTTCTATTTTTTTTATCAATAAATAAGGAAGGTGAGTGAGATTTTATTAAAAATATAAAAGATAAATGTTATTAATTAAAAAATGTGGAAGGTAGATGTCATTGTTGTAAACACCCTTATATATATATATATATATATATATATATATATATATTACAAAAGTTTTTGAAACATGAAACTCATCCACTGTTACATAAATTGTTTGAAAATAATAAAGTAAACAAAACGTATAACTCTTATATTTGATTAGAACTAGTGTCTTTGACTCGCAACATAATTTATTCTCATATTAAAATTCAAATATAATATACACGCAAATTTATAAGAACAAACAATCTTTATCATAAGTTATCATTATCATGAAGTATCATACATAATACATAATCATTTGATTCATGATTGTAATCTACATTATAACACTTTCACAATTTAATGAGTCATACCAACTACAAAACTTACTTTGACTTATTAATCAAAGTCTTTTTGGTTGGTATAATGACTTAATCAAAATGAAATAAGGATAGTTGATTAAAATTTACTGTGTTTTTAAGGTCTCTATTAAGTATGTCTAAAGACTAACATGAGACCTTTTCAAACCCTTTTGGTATACCAACCTCAACTTCATAAGTTGGGATAATTCTTTGTAAAAAATCTGTGAAAGTAGTGTAAGAATCTTCTTCAATTTCTTATTGCTTCATATCTTAATATGTAAAATTTAGACTATTAGTGAAGTTAAACTATCTCATTTTCTTAGTGGATTCCTTTATTTAATGTCACAAATCGCAACTTGGTAAAACTACCATCTTAAATATCTACCTTTTCTCACTCTAATCAAACCATTATATAATACAACATCCTTCATTCATTCATATATCTTTAACAAAACACCAATTCAATAATTATGTATCTCAATCATATACTGATGGAGGACCATCTAGAAAAGAACATATTGGACCCCTGACCATGACCATGACTAAGAGACTGGAGGAGGAAGAAGGACTTCATAAGAATTTTCTTTTATGGAGTTGAATTATTAGACTTCCCTTTCCTTTCTTCTTGACTTTGTAAAAATGTATAGGAGGAGTAGCTTTGTTTAAAATAGGAATAGAAAATTTTGTATAGAAATAGTAATTTTCTCTTAAAAAATATAAGCGTAAATGAGCTTAATTTGGGCCTAATTAAGGTTATGACTTGTGGAGTCAACATGCAATCCTCTTCATTATGGAAGAAAAAATCCTAATGAAGAGGTCAACAGAGTCACCATGGCCACGCAACATTTGGAGGAGCATTGGAGCTTATAAACACATGAATAAAGCTTGTATAGAGCAATGTTGGACTTGGTCAAGCCTAGGCATCAGACTTCGAGTGTGCAACTACATTTTTCACAATTAGTCCCACATCTTCTAATTCATTGAGTGTTAAACACTTTGAATTTGAATGAGATTTGAACTTGTATTTAATGTGTCTTCTTGTTCTTCAAAATTGAGAAAAAGTTTGAAGTTCTTTTTTACGGTCTCGTTGTGTTAGAATTGTTAGACAGTCTAACCTTTGTTTTTGCAATAGACGGTCTAATGTGTCAGGGAAGTTTCTAGACTTAGTCTTTGTACTCTAAAGACATTTGAATATTTTTTTAAACTTGTTTTAATATTATTAATACATCTAAGTTTAAGCCAAACGATGTGATTAATATTTTCTGGAAGGTTTTCAAAATTCATAACTAAACTAGAGGCTTTCGTAAACTCAATATCTTCTCATTCTCGATTCTATTTTAATGAAATACATTTTCCAAATGAAATATATCCCACTTAAAATACTCATGCTTCAACTTTAGAAAGTTATGCCAATTTGAAAAGTTTTTGAAAAGGCAATTTTAATAAAGAAAGTTTTTGAAAAATAGACAGACAGATTCGACTCAACTTCGGAATTCGACTCAACTTCGGAATTATGTTTTGATAAATTAAATCTCATATTAAAAATGATATAATTCAGCATTTAATTTATGCTAAGAAGGAAAGTTTTTGAAATATGTTACCAATAGAATTTTGAAATATGTTACCAATAGAATTAGTTACCAAGATTTTAACTATCATTAGATCCAATTGTTTTAATGTTAATATTAGGTCTTTATGATTCTCATTAGACCCAATTATTTAATGTTAATTATTATTGTGAATCACATTCAAATTATTTCCAGAAATAATTACAGCACTTAAGAAAAAAAGGAGGTACTATATATAGTGAGTATAGCAATTGATGTTTTTCGTGATTGAATAATTCAATAACTGCAGTTTGAATAAAAGCAAGTCAGTAAGTTAGATGTATTCAGTGTATAATGGATTGATCAAATAATTTTACCGCAAAATCCTTTAAGATTGGTGTAGACTTGTGTTTAGAATTTACAAGCAAGCATGAGATGGTAAAGAATTTGGTGAGTTCTCGATTTCAATTGTTGAGTTGCTGGTGCAATTCAAGCAGCTCAATTCATAATATTGATTTGATGTGTTGGTTTGGTGCAATTAGATCAAGTTCTGATAACAAAGTTTACTTGCCTTTCGTACTACAAGTCAAAAGTTTAGTGCAAGCAAGCAATCTGATCTGGTCGCTGCCAAAATCTGATCTAGGCTGAAAAGTTTGGAGCAAAACTGCTGCTGGTGCACTTCATCTTACAAAGTCTTCAGTTTTGGTGCAAAATTCTGATGCACAAGGAACTGGTCGTGGTCCAAATTGTGGCATGCTAAATGATCTGATAATGTGCCTATATTGCTGCCTGACCTGGTGCCGTGGTGCTTATTGTAGTGCCTGACTTGGGGCCTGTTTCAGTGTCTATCTAGGCATTCTGGTGTTCAAGCAGCTGACATTTTGGTTGAAGCTGCAGCCAAGGGGTTTGTTGCTGGAATCATCAAACAGCTGATACAGCAGCAGATTTCTGGTTCTTCCATGGCAGCAACCAAACTAACTCTTGCAGTAGCAATGATGTAGCATTGATATGCAAAATTCTAGTTGTGGTTATTGTTATTGATGACATTATTGATGAATAACAACAAATTGCTGCAGTAATTTTGTACATTGAGAAATTTAAAACCAGCACTTAGAGACGGTGTTTTGACCTTTTTTTTTATAGTGTTAGAATACGGTCTGATAATTAATGATCCATTACCGATGTCATTTATAAATTCAAAATTTTATACAAATTAAATGTAAGGTTGAATCTAATAGTTTATACCTTAGAATGATTTAATTTAGACCTCACCACGAGAACATATATCATATTCTAGTTGAATTGTATTTCTATAGTTTTTCATTTCATCTCTTTCTTATTGGAAGTGAAAAAAAAAATTACTTATCCCATTTTGAGAGGCAAAATTTTATATGGATTAAACATATGATGATTGTGATGGTCTTCACATCATAATGATTTAAAAATCTATATCACATCACTTATTTTTCATTTTACGTGTATTAAATGTAAGCTTGTTTTGATCATTTGGAAATTTAAAAATTTAGACTTAGCACCACTTGTTTACCAATGTATATAGATCGAATGTAACTTGAGTGTGATGCCTAAAATGATTTAAAAATTGAGACCATGCATCTTCAACTTAACTAAAGCACTAAATGTGTGTATTTTTTTTTCTCTTTATGTTTTTTTTGTGGAATCTTAGGTTTATTTATAGAAGTACAAACAATTTTTATTTAATATCTCTATTAGTGAGTGAGACATACATATTTTTGTACTTGCTTTCAAAGTTATTTAAATCCACAATCTATTAAAAAGTGAGTTTTAAATTTGACTCATGGTGTTTGGTCACTACTCTATTGCACATCCTCGTGCTTTACTTGGTATTTTTTGTGTTGTTTTGGTGTTTAAAACTGTTTTCCAATTCTTGCTACTTTGAGCCTTTTTTCTTGATTCCTAACTTTGTTTAAGTCTCTTATTCATAATTTTCTTTTGAGTTCTTCATTTTCTTGACTTCTAATTGTGAGTCGTAGTTTTGTAAGCTAAAAAGTTTTATAACATACTTTAAAAAAAATCATGTAACATTATGAACATTGACATCTTGACTAAGCTGATATCCAAAGTTCATCAATTATATATTGAGCTTGAATTTGTTACTTCTTTCACTTTGAATGTAAGATTCTTGATGGGTTGATTAAGAGTTCTGCTTAAGAATTAAGGAGGAGTTTAGCCTTTTAAGAGTGATAAGTTGATTGACTGGAAACATTTAGTGAGTAGTGACGCTCGTATATTTTATTTTTTTCTAAATGGTTCTAATTGTTTGCTTGTGTAGATATTTTGGAATTCTTCTTATAGGATGGATGACAAGCTAAAAGCAAAAAATAAAATTCCCACATTTAGATATAAAACTGATCTTGAATCATATTTTGCGTAGTAAAGAAAAATTGAAAAAGTTCTTACATTCATTGTTAATTGCAGTGATTTTTATATTCTTAATTTGTGTTATTTTAGGTTTGAAGGATATGCTAATGAATGGCGGAGTCAAAGATGATATGATGTTAAAATTGTAAGAAAATCACAAATTTTAAATTAGCATGACTTTAAGGCTTGCGTATGTACGTACTACCTTCTTATGAGAGAAATAAAAACTTAAAGAAAAAAATAAGAAAAAAAGAATTTGTAAGAAGGTTAAAAGAATTTAGAGAAAAGGTTAAAGATAAAAAAAAAAAAGAAAGAAAGGATATAAAAATAGGAGAAATAAAGAAAAGAAATGTTAGAAAAATCTAGAGAAGAAGAGTATCTTATAACACCCCTACAAACATGGTTGAGAAAAGAAACTTTAAAGGGGGATTGCAATACTTTAAATTCTTCTTCTCATTTAAATTATCTATCTAACTTTTCTTTGAAAAAAAAATTACTAACTTGTCTCCTTTTGTTTTATAACCTAGAGAGGACTTGCATATCAATAAGAAATTAAAAAGAATAATTTGGTTAAGCAAAGGAGATGAAAAGAAGAAATATTGATGGTATGAATAGGAACATTTCTTCTATACTATTTTTTTTTTTTGCTTTTGAAGATGTTTCCGTCTTTGTGTTCTTGTAAATAGAACATTTATTTTGAAATTGTTTGATCTGTTTTTCAAGTTGGTATTTAATCCTATAGGAAGATCTCCAAGCACATTGATTATACAATATTTTCATATAATAAGATCCAAGTCTCAATTTAGATAGATTTTTGTTTTTTTTTATTATTTTAGATTTGACTTTTTTTTTAACATATGTTTGTATGTTTATTTGTAGGTAATAAAAAATTAAAATAAAGGTTTTTTTTTTCAAGAAGAGGGTATAATGACATCATGGATGAGACATTCTTAAGGACCAAGAAGTAGGCTTGGAGGTAGAATAAAATTTTTGTACTTTTGGTTTTTGCCATTTATTGGGCATTGTATGTCCTTTTACTTTTCTTGTGATTAAAGACTTTCTATACTCTAGTTTTTAAGAGGCTTGTTATATGGGCCTTAATAGTGTTTAGACTCATGAATAAAATATCCATAATATATAAACCTTTTTTTGTTAATTCTTGTACTCAAAATTGCTATTTTGAAATTTGAATTATTTTTTTGAAGTGGGAATTTTTTTCTTAGTTCTTCCTTAGAACTTTTGGTCTTTATCTCTGAGTTTCCAATTCAAAGTGGAAAATCTTCCAATACTTATCAATTTCTTTTGATTGTGGCATCAATTAAGATATATTTGAGTTTCTTCATCTCTAAGACCTTCCACATTTTTATTTTTTCCAATCGTTCAATGAAAATTGTTGAAAATGATCCTAAACCAGATTAATATCCCATCATAATTAGTCGTTGCACGTCTAATCATGTACATATCACAATAGACAATGATAGCATAGAGTTTGAACACTTTGTCTTTGCCTTTCTATGCAAGCGAAACATCCTCAGACGCAACCCCAATCCCTACCACTTGAGGTAACTCCCCTAGACTCAGTCATTCTCTTTTTAAACCATCACTACCACCCTCTTAACCTCAATCCCAACCTTAACATCTACAATCATATTCTATAATCATTGACCAGTTAGCCAAACCGTTAACGATCCACTAATCCAAATCCACAAGACATTCACTTGTTAACTGCTTTTGATAACCTTTTATCTACCCTAGACACACCTAAACCACCTAGATCTCCGAAAATCATAGATTTCAAAGCATTCCCTTCTAACTTTGTTCACAAAAAACCAACCACATGGCTTAGAACATCCACATCACAAAGATTACATAACATAAAAACATACACCTAGCCCTCTTCTGACACATACTAGTATCCAAAACGACCATCACCAATGACACTTGGAAACCCAACCAATCCTCAACCTTCAAAAACTTACCTTGATCTTCCAAATGATACAATTGTGATGGAAGATCCCCCGCATGGACTAGACCCTTCTACCCAAAACTTTCCCGTCTACCCAGACCCTTCCTACCCCATCTAGTCACCCTAAGGATTGTCAAGGATAACAAGGCTGAAGAAGGTACTGTTGCCATAAGCCAACATGTGATTATTTGGCCAATGCTCTAAAAATTGGTTGCTCTACCACTATCTACCCTAATGTTTTATGTGCATGGAGAGCTATTGTAGTAAATTAAAGCTTTAAACACGAACAATGTTGATTTCCTGAGGCATGGGTGATCATTGTCCATAAGGACTTATCCCTGGTGTATTGTGCAAGTCTCCCAAGATACAACAAAAACTTTTCGGATAATATTGAGGATATCAGAACTAGCAAGCAATTCTCTTAAAGAGTGCAAAACCAGGATAACGAAAATAGAAGAAAAGAGAAGAGCCAAAATAAATTATATTTTGGAGAGAAGTAGAAAAGAGAAAATAGAGAAATTTGAAAGTTGGTCTCCTTGGAGCAGTCTCATGCCTCTTATTTATAGGCAAAGAGGAAAGTTCAAAAAACCACAAAAAATAGGAGAAAGGGTAGTGTTCCGCAAGTTCAGAAAAGTCGCCGAAAAGACTACCGAAAAATATGGGAGACCGTTGGAAAAGGAGGAGAAATGTGGAACAAGACTTGCAACGTTTTAGAGGTTTCTTTTGATCTCAAACGCACCAAATCCGGAACTGAACCTGAAATCAAACAGAAAACAAATCAATGGAAAAAACGTAGGCGTTTCCACGACATTCCTCGTGCGAGGTTCTTCTACAACGGTTCTTCTTCTTCTTCTGCAATATATATACATATACCTTGTAATCTTTTTACAAGAGATATATTAGAAGGCATTGGTGATATCTTTTCACAGTAGTTTGCCAACATAAGAATTACACCCTAGATGGTTTATAAGGTGTATCAATAACCATTGTTGAATTGTAGAAAGCTAAAGGTTGTCATATAATTTGCCTCATTGAATGTCCAACATTTTACCTTCACTCTTACTTTAAAAGATTGAAGTTACTTTTTTGATGAAAAACTAGGTTTTTCGAGGACCCTATCAAAAGATGAAGTTGTTGTTGCATGGAGGAAAAAATTGTTAGGCAGTCTCAGTATGCCTCATTGACTTACACATATAATAGTGAAATCCATTATGTTCAAAGTGGAAGATGCTTTTCAAATTGTCTGACATTTCTAATGTCTGTTGAGTTTTTCTTAACATATGACTTTACTACCATTTTCCTACAAGAGCTAGAGTTTTCCTTTTGGCAGATGGCGATGAAGATTCCAAGAGTACTTTTTGGTCATTATGACCTCAATGAGTCTTCTTTTGTTGATATCAAACCACTTTTGGATATAAATACTAAAGTTGATGTTTAGAGTAGGCGTCTACAATATCACCTGCTAAATGAGCATGTTGCATTTGTTTTGGCTTGGAATTCATAAAATTAAAGGTTAGTAGGTGAGAAGGCTAAAGAGGAAGAAGATTTATGAAGGGAGGCTAAAGAGGTTGTGGATCAACACATTGAAGTTGCTATTGAATAATAAAGGCTTGTTCTTATTCTTGAAGTCCTTCCGCCATGAAGTACTAGCTCAAAAGCTCTACATGAAGTTCCTATCAATGAGGGACCAATTACCATGTTTGACATAGTATAAATGATGATACAATACGCTATAAGGGAAGAACATCAAGCAACAATTGAACAAATACAAGTTATGGAAGAAAGGGAAACTCAATAGATTGAGCAAGTTGTATTAATATTTTCTACCCCAATTCATTTCTTTTTTCTTAACTCTACAAAGAACTCAATGTACCCTCAACCCCTCTTTCTTCTAATATACATGAATAACCTTAAGTAGCCACCTCCACCTCCACCTTCGCAATAATGATATTATCTTCCATGATCCCTTTTTTGATGTGTTCAAAAAGTGGGATACATAATTAATTTTATGAAAGTTTTCAGGTTAGTTGCTAAAATTTTCTTTTCGATGTTTTCCAATGTTTCTCTAATACTTGTTTACCTTCTCTATGTTCTAAGTATTTGATTACCTATACAAAAAACAAAAGTTGCATGAAATAAATGTCCATACTATTGTGAATTATCTCTTATATACTCGTGTAGTTGTTAATGTTTTTGTTTTCATAAAAAAAGAAAGATTGTTGAGACTATATTGCCATCCAATGGTATCATCAAACTATGTGACTACTATTAGAAAATCATAAATAAAAGCAAATTTTAGAGACAAAAAAATAATTAGTTACCGTTTTGATTAAATTAGATACTAAAAAAATTATTGGTTTCTAAATTAATTTCTATTATTGATAAATAGTTTCTAAATTGATATATAATTAGCTACCAAGGTTTTAGCTGCCAACTCTTGGTAGCTAATTAGATATCAATTTAGAAACTATTTATTAATAATAGAAACTAATTTAGATATCAATAATATTTTTAATTTCTAAAATAGTATCTAATTTAGTAAATATAGCAACTAATTTATGTTTTGTCTTCAAAATTGGTTTCTATTTAATGATTTCTTGTAGTGGACAAACAATTTATTGTCTCTCATATGTTCATATCTTTGAATTATATTCACAATCAAGCCATAACAATCACAACTTTGTAAATATAAAGACAAAGCATTTAAAAAATTTAGAAATAAGACATTAACAATGATTAATTGTTAGATATGCATTATGTATTTGAATTGTTTCTATATCAATTAAAGTTATAAGTGTGAATGAAGAAGCATACAAATACTTTTTATAAACTTCTAGTCAAAACATTGATCAAGGAAAACACAGAAGATTATTATGTTCAAATGACAAAGATCAAAGAAGAATTCATATTTGGCTAAAGTGTTGCTATAACAGTCATGTAACAAAGATTATATAAAGGTATCAAACTGCAAAAGAAAAAAACTACAATCTACAATATTTCTATCTTCTAGTTATCATTTAATGTTAAGTGTTCTTTGTGGGTGACTGAAACCCTTGTAATTCTTCACAATGTAAAGTAATCCTATAGTGAGCTTAAATTATTCTCTCTGAGATTTTTTTGTGTGAAGTTTTAATCTCAGGGGGAAGTTAAGATGATATAACCAGGAGTGGTTTTTCTACTTGTTTGTAACTAGGAATGGTTGGTGTACTAGTGTAATCATTAAATTAATTAGTAGAACCTCTTGAGTAGTTTGCTTAAGGGAGAACTGGACATAGCCTGTGAGTTTGGGTGAACTAGTATAAAATTTGCTTATGTTGTTTGTGTGATAAATAATCTAGTTTAGTTCTTGGTGAGAAGAGTCCAGGATCTATTTAACCTCCCTTCTAAAGCTAGTTGTCCCAACATGGCTGAGTCCAAATAATACTTAGGTTTTAGCCTAGTGCAAATAACGCATATTACGTCGGTTCTAGGAGACATATTATATTGGTTCTAACACCGATGTAAATATCATCGATGTAAAATGTCATCACATATCACATCGGTTGTAAACACCGATGTAAAGTACCAAAAACTGACTAAAATAATTTATAAAAAGAACACCCAGAAGGGACATATTACATCGGTTATACGTATAACCAATGTAATATTAGCTCTATAGTCACATATTTTAATGTACATATTACATGAGTTGGTCTCCTAACCGATGTAATATGTTGCATTTTACATGGGTTATTCACATAATCGATGTAATATGTGACTTTTTTTTACAAAATTATTAAAATTTGATTTTTCCCAACCTGTAATTGTGAAATCAAGCCAGAATACCAGCCAGATTAATTTCTATATTCAGAAATATAAAACTTACAATTGAAACTAACTCAAAATATTATAATTAAAACTAATGAAAGCGTACATATGTAGAAAATATTTGGACCATTCTTGACGGATTTGTTCAAGAGTTTGTTTGCTTAGTTTCTCGATTTCTACAAAAAAATGTTGGGAAAGGTAATATCATATTATAACAAATATGAATTTATAATGAGATGTTAGATTATTTAAAATCTTATAATACCTGCTCCTAAGAGTCCATAATATTCACACGGGATATGGTCCACATCCAATGCATTACATAATAACCACATTCAAAGCTTCCTTGTTGCTTATTGCACTATTATGAAATATAAGTAACAATTAATATAATTGAACAACTAAAAAAAGTAAAACTTAATAGTTTCATTGAAGAGGTAAATATATTACCCTAGAAAAAATCACACTTAGATTTTGTGATGATGAAATGAATCTACAAAGGCGAAGGCTAACGACGAAGGGGGCAAACACAGAGGCACATCGACGACAACGAGCAACGATGACGACAAAGGGAGACACAGAGGTAGCAAGCAGCGGTGGAGGCAACGTTTACAAAGTTTAAGCACGAAATAAGCAGTGAGTGCACGAGAGAAGAAAATAGGGTAAATAAATATAATACATCATTTATTAGTAATAATCGATATAATATAAGCACCTAACATCACTAATTTTTCTTGAACACTTTTTTTTTAACTCAGAAGAGTACACATTCTATCGGTTGGACCTCCCAACCGATGAAATATGTCATAAAAGAATTCTTTTTTAAACCATTTTTTCATCTCAGAAGAGTATATATTACATTGACTAGACCTCCCAACTGATGTAATATGTCATCCCAAAAACATGTACTTTTTTAAACCAATTTTTTAACTCAGAACAATACATATCACACTGGTTGGTCCTCCCAACCGATGTAATATGTCATCCCGAAATATGTATTCTTTTAAATAGTTTTTTTACTCAAAATCAATACATATTACACAGATTGGGACTCACAACCAATGTATATGTGCCACCGCATTTTTGTTTACACTAGTTCTCAATTAATCGACCTAACATGTCGTTGTAGAATGCGTTATTTGCACTAGTATGGGTATGTGTCCAAATAATACTCTATGTTTAGCCAAAAGTGGTTGTGTTCCAAATTATTGGTTTTAGTTAATAGTAGTTGCGTACCAAATAATACTCCCTATTTAGTCAAGAGTGGTTGAGTTCCAACTTAGGTTGTATTTTTCAGCATTAGTCTGATAGTGGAACTTGATTGAGTTGATAAAGAACTAAACATCGTTTCAATTTTCAAACAAACCAATATAAAAATACCTTACATAAATATTTCAACTCTTATCACTAAAAGAAAATTATTAAATAGAGACTAATTTTAGAGACAAAAAATAATTAGTCACTATATTACTAAATTAGATATTATTTTAGAGACTAAAAAAATTTGTTGATATCTAAAGTTGTTTCTATTATTAATAAATAGTTTCTAAATTGGTATCTAATTAGTTATTAAAATTTTAGCTATCAACTTTAGAATCTAATTAGTTGGTAGCTAAATCTTTGATAAATTTAGAAACTATTTTTTAATATTATAAACTACTTTAGATATTAAAAAAATTAATCTCTAAAATAATATTTAATTTAGTTAATATAGTAACTAATTATCTTTTGTTTCTAAAATTAGTCTCTCTTTAATAATTTTCTTAAAATGTATATTTGTATATCACATGTTATTTATCTTAAACTAATCAAAGAATGAGTTTTACTTAAATAAGTTTGAAAGAGTATTTAAGAGTACACAAGTCAACTTCAAATTGTGTCTTAAAATCTTCATTAGATGCTTCTCTCAAGAAAACTTCTTGACAAAAAGTTTTTAACCTAAATAATAAAATATATTTCATTTAGATAATATTTACTCTAAAATAAATTAATCCGGTCCTTGTTCATATTATTCCTAGTAATACAGGTGATTGATATTACCAATTATATCATTAACGAGATTTTGTTTTTTTACGCTTACCTTTATTTGTTAACTTCATTTATTTGGCATCTCATTTTAACACATTGTTTTCTCACTTTCTTCTAGTTGTCATTAATGTATTCAGAATGAGTTTCTTTATAAAAAAAAATTTAAAAAATAAAATAAAATTGAAATCACTTTTACGTAAATTATTTTTTTTTTATAAAATTCATGTTAATGATTATTATGAATTATAAAATCTCAGGTAGATTCATACCCTATAGATCAGCAAGTTATCACATGAAATAATTTATTGAAAATAAAAAAAAAATATATAGTCTATATAATTTTTTTTTGTTTATAAATAAATTTATAATATTTTGTATATTTTTTCTCAATTTTTATTTTTAATTTGCGAAACTAATTTTAAATTGTGAAGAATTTTACTCTTTTTTTTAATATTTTTTTTTTTATATTTATAAATAAATTTACATAAAGATATAGTTAATTTACATTAATAGACGAAAGTCAAAATTTCCTTAGCGTTTAAGGTCTTAATTTATTAAATTTTAAATTTCATACAAAATATGTCAAGCACGTGTAAACCGTTCAACATAGCTTTCTTTTGGTTATTCCAAAGATAGATAAACCTCTATTGACATAATCCTAATAATCCAATGACCATCAATCTCATGTTACCAAATATTTATTTATTATTTATTTATGTTACCAAATATTTATTTATTTTCTGAAAGGTGTTGTGGAGTTCGGCTTCTGGAAACTTTTACAATGCAATTGATTACGTTTTATGGTGATTAAGGAAAACAAAGTAGATTTCTAAGACTTGTTTCTAAAAGACTTTTATGATCCTATTTTCATGTCTCTTTTTCTTCCGAAACGTCGTACTTGTCCGAAACAGTCTTCTTTGTTTTAAAACTTAGATTCAACTCTGCACCTTATAAACAAACAGAAAGGGAAAGCTTATATTATATTTTCTTTGTTAAGAATTAATTAAGCATTGTGAAGTCATACAAAAGAAATTACTCAAATGAGTGGGTGAGCAAGAACTTGTCTTGTGTCTTCTGGAATAATTGACTAGAGAAACTTGATCTCATGAAGAGCGAATTATTAATTGGCGTGATTTGTAGCGATTTTCCTTCTTCATCTTTTACGTGAGTACGTGATGTACCAAGAAATTACCTCATCCTTTGTGATCAATTGATAGTTGAAGTAGGTTTTTTTTCCTGTTTCATTTGTCAAAAAAATATTGATCTTTCATATTAAAATATGATACACAAAGGTAACTTTTTTTTTATTTGAAAATAACTCATCTTTATTCTAAAACTTGACCTCGGAAGAAAAAATATAAAGGAAATATGTATATATATTTTCTGACGATTTTTTAAAATAGTTTTATGCATTCTTTATCATGAAGAAAGCACAAAATTCGTTTAGAAATGATTTGAGTTAGCCTGCATTAAGTTAGGGAATTAAGAATTTTTTCTTGAAATCTAAGGGAAGCGAATTTTACTTCATAGTTAAGAAAGCTTAGAGCTGGGCAGAGCTGGGATTGGAGTGAATACTCGACAAATATTTGACTTTGGAAATCCCAAGAAGCTCAAAAATTACTTAAGAATGAAGAAAGACAATATGTTAAACATATTGACCTACACCGAGTGAATGACGAATTCCTTTGAATCTTATTAAAAAATTCTATAAATATGGACCTTGGGGTAATGTTCAAAGCATCAAGATACATCGAGAAGCATTGAGAGAAAAGGATATTAAGAAAATCAAACGAGATCCGAAAAGAAGTTTAGATATAGATGTTTTGTTGTTTCCCTTAGAAGCTTGTGATATTTTATCCAATCATAACAAGCCATGTGTAAAGTTTAACAACAATTGTTTTCACACAAATAACATTTCATGCACAAAGCAAATTAAATAGTAAAAATTTAATATTCATGAACTAATGGGTTGAAATGTGAATGTCGGATTATTCATTACTTAGTTAACCAGTCAAAAACATATTAGACGAACAATTTTATTTCACATATTACATGATTTAAACACATAACATACTAGACAATATAATTATTTAACATATAAAGATGATCCGTGTATATGTCTTATACAGTTCAAACACTTTTTAGACTAAACTAACAAATTTCACTAGCTAGAGAGTCTAAAGGTTTTGTTTACTAGACACTCAGATGTTTTTTTGTTGAACAATGAGGAATTACATAAAATTTGAAAAATCAAGAATTCTCAATTAATTTGTTAAGAAATTAAACCTATATCTAGAAAAAAGGTTTTGTTAATAGACATGTTAGTTGATTAGCTACTTCAATGAACCTAATTTCTCAGTTTTCATTATTGGTATGATCCCTTATAAAATGATGTTTTATTTCAATATGTTTTTACCTAAAATGTTGTATAGGATTCTTTATTAGATTTATTGAACTTGTATTTTCACACAATAAAGGTACCTTACTGAGTTTGACTCCATAGTCTTCAAGTTGTTGTTTAAGCCACGAAATATGAGCATAAAAACTACCAGTTGCAATGTACTCAACTTTAACAATTGAAAGAGCAACACATGCTTGCTTCTTGTTATGCTAAGATACCAGACTTGATCCAAGCAAATACCATGCATCAATGGTACTCTTTCTATCCAATTTACAACCTACAAAATCAGAGTAAAAAAAATCCAATAAAAGTAATAGAGACATTATTAGGATACCACAGTCTAACAATCTTCGTTCCTTTGAGGTATTTCAGAATCCTCTTTATTGCGATAAATGTGATTGAAATCTTGCACAAAGACAAACAACAAACATTATTATCGGTTTGCTAGAAATGAGATACAACGGTGATCCACTTATCCCTCTAAACTTTGTCTGATCAACTGATTTTCCCTTCTCATATGCATCAAGGTAACTAGTTGACATTGGTGTTGTTGCTTCCTTGTCGTTTTCAGTATCAAAATTTTTCAAGATGTCACAACAATATTTGTATTGGCTCAGGAATGTTCCATTTCTAAGTTGCTTTATTTGAAAACCAAGAAATTAAGATAACGCTCCCATCATTGACATCTCAAACTCACCTTGCATAGCTGACACAAACTTTTCACCAAAGAATATCATTGGTTCCTCCAAAATTTATGTCGTCAACATACACTTGAACAAGAATGATATATGGATTTTCTTTCTTGATAAAAATAGTTTTGTCAAGTTTTTATCTCTTGTAGTTTTGAGACAAGAGAAAGTTGTTAAGCCTCTTATACCACTGCCTTGGAGTTTGTTTTAGACCATAGTGTGCCTTCTTGAGCTTGTAAACATATTTAGCATGTTTGTGGTCTTCAAAACCAGGTGATTGTGAGACATAAACTTCCTCATTTATGATTACATTGAGAAAAATGCTTTTAATATCCATATGAAACAACTTAAAACCACTCATACAAGAAAATGCAAGAAGTAATCTAACAACTTCCAATATAACTATAGTTGCATAGGTTTCATCATAGTCAATGCCTTCTTTTTTATATATCTTTTTGCTACTAGCCTAGCTTTATTTCTTGTAATCACTCCTGATTCATCCATTTTATTCTTGAATACCCATTTAGTTCCAATAATATTCATATATGCGGTTTTAGAAACTAGAACCCAGACATCATTTCTAATAAATTGATTTAGTTAATCATGCATAGCAACAATATATTTTTCATATTTTAATGCATCATAAACATTTTTAGGTTCTATTTGAGAAACAAAATCCATTTGTTAACAAAAAATTATTAAGAGAATGTCTATTAGAAACTTTCCTTTCAACTTTTCCAATGATATTACCCACATATAGATCTCTAGGTATTCTTCATTCCTTTGGTAGATGTGTTTGTGTGACATAATTAATAGGTTGATCTATAGGTTCAACTAATTGATTTTTTGGATAAATTTTGAACTTCTAAAGTGAATCATCTAGTTCATTTTCACCCGTGTCATACTTTGAAGATTATTCTTTTTCATCGTTAGTTTCATAAAAAATAACATGCACAAATTCCTCTATAATAATAATTCTCTTATTATAAACTCTATAAGCCTGACTATTCAATGAGAATCCAAGAAAAACACCTTCATCAGATTTAGCATCAAATCTTCCAAGGTTTTATTTACCATTATTAGGTATAAAACATTTGCAGCCAAAAACTTTAAAATGATCAATGTACGGTTTTCTACCGTTGTAAAGTTCATAAGGTTTTTTTTCTTAAGAATTGGTCTAATAAGCACACTATTCATGACATAGAAGGTTGTGCTGACAACATCAACCCACAAATATTTTAGAAAAGATGATTCAGTAAGAATTGTCCTAGCCAATCCTTTTAATGATATGTTCTTCCTTTCTACCACTCCATTTTGTTGTGGACTGCTAGGTGCATAAAAATTGTGTTGAATATCATTCTTTTCACAAAATAATATTTTCATTTTTAAACTCTCCACTATGATCACTTCTAATTGTACAAAATTTGTTGCAGTTTTCATTTTGTAATAACTTGTCAAGCGTTTTGAAAACTAAAAAGGTATCATTTTTTGATACAATGAATAAATTTTGTGTAAACCTAGAGAAGTTATTTACTACAACAAGTAATTTCCTCCAAGACTCAGTTTTAGGGACCAAATATGTCTATGTCAAGGAGCTTAAGAGGTTTGTAGTTGAAACAAAATATTTCAATTTGAAAGATGATTTAGTCTGTTCACCTTTTTGACATGCTTCACATACCTTATCATTCTCAAACTTTAGTTTTGGAAGGCCAATGACTAAATCTCTATAAATCAACTTATTCAAGTGATACATGTGTATATGAGCGATTCTTCTATGTCACAACCAAAATTCTTCATTTTTAGATAGAAAACATTCAATTTTAGATGTAGTGCTTGTAATATCTAGTGTATACATTATTTACCATTTTACCTAGTAGCAAGACTTTTCTTGAACCAGATTCACAAACCAGGCATGAATATGGCTCAAAGATAACTTCATAACTTTTGTCACATACTTGACTGATACTTAATAAGTTGTGCTTCAATCCTTCTACATACAACACATCTTTAATAACTATTGAATTATGATAATATCACCTTTCTTGAGAATCCTTCCTTTATTATTCTCACCATAGGTGACATATCCCTAATGTTTTAGATGCAAGTCAATAAATTTTGAAGCATCTCTTGTCATGTGTTTTGAACAACCACTATCAAGATATCATAGATGCTTATTCACTGTCAAAGACCCCTACAAAACAAATTTACATAGAAAAAAATATATAAAGGAAGATAAGGAGACAAGAAAATTGAGTGGACAATTTGATATTCATCTTCCACATCAAGAAACTTCAAGGAATTTCATCAAGATTGTGTTCCATTTTATTCTTAATTTTGTTTTGTATCACAAAACCTTTGTGTAATTTTACTTTTGAGTTGATTAGGAATTTGCTCCAAAGGCTATCCCAATAAACATTTTTTTAATAGTTCTCACGTGCATTAGTGGTGTAAGTGTGTCAGTGGGCTCTTAGTATCAACTGCACTTGCACCTTAGGATCCAACTAGTTTACTTTTCACAAGCATTTACTTGCTTGCTTTAATTTCTGCTTTTACTTTCATTCCTTTATTTTTATTTTTTTTGCTTTTAAGTATTTGTGATACATAGGACTTTATCTTTTATTGTCTTTAATAGATCTTTCGTTGATCTTTAGTTTCATTTTGCATTCACACACCCACCTTCTTTTCTTAAAACATGTTTTGAAGTTCTTTGAGGGAACTTTTGTGAGAACTATCTATGGTAAGCTCTGGCTAGGAAAGTCTTCGTACTTAAGTAGTCCTTTGAGACTGACTTCACTTTTTCGGGAGTGAACTTGGAGAAAACTCATACTTGATTCCTTGATTTACTTCACCAAAACAAAAATATTTGTGAATTTTTTTATCATTGAAGATGACCTTCTGTTTTAAATTCAACAATGGGTGATCATAACATATTACATAACTTAAGTACATACATTTTAAAATCTAAAAATATACTTCAAAGAAAATTTTCTTTTGCTAATCCCATTGTGTCTCCACCTAGATCTCCTTCTACTCCTACAACTCTAATAGAAACAAATTCTTTTTGTAGGGAGAAATGTTAAATGGACAAAAGAATACTTGGTAACCCTTCTAGTAATCTGGAATAGTCACAACAGGAAAATTTATTCCACACAAAATGTAAAGTTTTGAACAAGGCATGCTCTTTAGTTGTGGATAGTGAATCATGTTCTAATTCTTGTAGTGAACGAGTGGTTCTAATCTTAAATCTTCTTACCATATGTTAGAATAGGTGGCTTGAAACAAGAAAGGGGTGAATTGTTTTTGTACGGTTTTTACCAATACTGGTGTTAGATTGAAAACTCAATTAAATCAACTAATTGATTTACCTATTCAAATGATTATAAAAAGCATAACAAGTAAATATAAACTAGTTGTGTTTTGTTTGTTTGTCTTTTATAAAATTCACACAAATATTTAGATAAAAAAATCCAAATTTGGAATAGTTTTACTCCTTATTAATCCTTCCATCCTTTCTCTAAAAACGTGACCTAAACATTTATGTCACAAGAAATAAAAACATATACTCACTAAATTACGTTTAATGTCAACATTATAATGCAAAGCCATAAGCGTTTAAGAATATATAGCATCACAAAGTATACTAGTACCAATGAGATGATCAAGCTTAAAGTTTTTATTACCAAAGTTAAAATAGTATCCAATAACATCAAACGTATACAATGAAACCAAATTCCTACATAAACTATACATAAATAGTTTTCAATAAATCTAAAGGATTTCCAATGTCAAGTGTTAAATAATAACTCTTAATTGCTTCCATTGACGCTTTCACTTTATTCCCAATGAAGACAAATTTTTAATTTTACCTTATGGTTCAAGTCGTAAGGAATCTCTACATTATATTATAAACATGAGTCATACATTCATAATCAATCCACCATGTATTATGGGGAACTTCAACTTAATTTGATTCAAAACATACATAAGCATTAAGTTTAGCCTTACCACCCCTTACATTTTGGACAATCTCTATGGAAATGTCTAGATTTCCCATAGAAATTACAAATATTATTGCCTTTTGATTATTTCTTCTTAATTTTCGTAAATGTTTGATTAACCTTTAACATCCATTTTTCCTTGTCATATTTCTCGACAAATTTCTTTCCAGATCTTTTATTTCCTTGATGGCTTACAAATAGATTGAGTTACTTCCATAATTTTTAAGTCTCGTTTGTTCTTTAACTAACATGTTGTGCATTTCATGCACATTCCATTTATCACCCATGGTATTATAGATAACTTGAAATGGTTTATACTCCAATGGTAATGAGTTCAAAATAAATTGTATAAGAAAGTTATCATTCACAACCATTCCCAAGGTCTTAAGTTTGGCTCCAATATTTATCGTACCAATAACATGTTGATGCATAGTACATTACCCATCAATATACTCATTAATGTCCCAGAAAGAAAGTTATCAATTATTAAGAGTGCTCTCCCAAAAATCCCATAAACTATTTGGCATTTTATGTTTTAGGAAGATTTGTTTTAATATTGTTTGAGATTGTCATCCTCATGAATATTAATTTTAGTCATTTTGATATTTCAAAAGCTTTATAATATACTTTCTATTTATTGTTGCTAGATTCATTAATATCAACATGTTTTTCTCTTCAATATAGCAAGATCAATATCCATAACACTAAGGTGAAATAGGAATTGCTCATTACAGTCAAAGAAATTAAGCCCATTAAACATTGATACAGACAATACATGAAAATTCATCAGATTGGGAACTGATACTTCATAATGAAATTTCACATAAGTATTGAGTCATTAAGCACATGTTTTCCGCATAACATGCAAATTAAAATTAAGGTATATTGACATTCTCCTTTCGGTGATACATTAACATGTGACGCACATGGTGTTAAAAATATTATAACACCAATGGAAACTAAAACATGTATTAGTCATAATTACATGCTACCTTTGGAAATATAAGTAAAATTAATGATGACAACAAAATTGTATACAAATATATTAATTAATTATAAGAACAAATAATCAACCTTTATATTATTTGTAAATATCTTATAATAATAAATTTCAATATACTCATAAAATAATAAACATATAACATAGCATCCTTTATTTTATGAGTAATTGATATAAATTACTACTAACTTAGAATTAAATAAATATAAAAATTTGGTCACATTGGTGACTAATAAATCCATCATACATGTAATTCAAAACAAATATATTACATGAACATGTTATAACCATACATAACACTTTCATTTTCTCATTGAAGTTCAATTCATATATTTGTTTTATCTTTTTCTCTTGTATAGAAAAACAAAAAGTTACATTTTTTTATTATGACACAATAATAGAAAATTATTAAATAGAAACAAAAAATAATTAGCTTCTATATTAATTAAATTAGATACTATTTTAGAGATTAAAAACTTATTGGTATCTAAATTAGTTTATATTATTGATAAATAGTTTTTAAATTGGTATCTAATTAGCTAGCAAGGTTTTAGCTACCAATTGTTTAGATTTTAAAGTTGGTAGCTAAAACCTTGGTAACTAAAACCTTGATAGCTAATTAGATACCAATTTAGAAACTATTTATTAATAATAGAAACTAATTTAGATACCAACAATTAACAGCTAATTATTTTTCTCTAAATTTGGTTAGTATTTAATGGTTTTCTTTTAGTGACATTATACACAAACATCAATCTATGTGTACAAATAGAAGGACAAAACTCTACCATTCAATCAAATAATATGCAACAAAAAGTCCATAATCATAATATAAGATCAAAATAAATTCTTTCTTATATCCATCATACGTAAAAAAATTTATAAATTAAAAATCCCTAAATTTCATAATTAGGATTTATAAAACTATGAGAAAACATACGAGGTGAATTGCATAATTTCAAAACTATGCTCTGATACCACATATAAAATGTGTGTAAAAACGTATCAGTTTTCAAATAACTGGATATATAGAAAACCAAAAATAGGATCTTAGAATTAGATAATTCTCCCATATATATATTAAAGGAAAAGTATGTATACTTTTCTCCATAAGATAGTACTATTTGGTAATCTAAAGATTCGATGAGATGTACGACTCTTGTAGAGATAGTTCTCCACTGCTCTAAGATCTAATTAGATGAATGACGATTGAAAGTTTGACTCCCTTTGACTTACTATTCTATGATCTCTTACTTAATGAATTTATGGTAGAGAAACATACATATACATAGTTGTCAAGAACCTTGTCTCTACCTTAGTAGTTTATATAGATATAAACCATTATTGTACTTGGCTCATCAAATAGCAATAATTATCAGACTCCTCATTAATTCAATTAATGTTTTATCATATATTATTAATTTTGTACCAGTCGGGGTTGGATGGTTCCGGAATGTCTTGGTACTCGGCATCGACCAACATGTTTAAATGCATTAAGGTTAAATGATGATTAACAAGGCTAAGTCATACGGAAAATTAATCAATGCACCCTTAATCATGATCCACATGCTAATCTCGGCCCAACAGTAACAGGGTCCATCACAACCATATAAATAGACGCAACAACCAAGGCAAATGTATGTCATTATTACACATTAATTGTAATGAATACCAAACACTTACTTGAGTGTCGGAGTACCTTTTGCATGTATCCTTCCGACCGAGAGCAGAAGGTAGAGAGCAAGAAACAAAGACTGACTGAAGTTAAAGAGTTAATTGTTCAACTGGTAGGAGATTCTCTCGGTCCCTCAATACAATAACAAATTTCATTACCTATTACTCCATTTAAATAACAACTCTCATATAAGACATAAAACCTTACATAAAATACATAATCTTTATTTTTTTTACATTTGTCCCATTTAATTTTCTTAAAATATTTCCTACATCAAACAAATAAAGAAGACAATCTAAATTTTTCAATTTTTTTACCAATTTATCGTGGACCTGGAAAAGCAAGCCGTGCCCCCCATTCTGACTTTATCCATCCTCAACCTAGTACATAATAAGTCACACGACCTTGAGTTTGTCTTGCTATAACTTCCCTTGTTAGCTGTCAAATAGCGTAACTTGACCATCTCTCCCTTTTCATTTGCACACACCTTCCCTCTCATTTCGCACAAGCACCAACGGTCAACTCATTTCATCTACTCTCACCTTTTTCAGCCGTCAATTACAACCCACCCATATTGTATAAATAATGCCAAACGTTAACCCTTTCTCCACACAACATCTTTTGCCACACACCCAATTCAGCCCCTTCTCTTCCAAAATCACTCTACTCAATTCCTTCAATTTCCATAGCCAAAAAAACTTACCTTTTTCTACTATGGCTAGTGGTGGATGCAGCCGGGGACCTGTTAAGGTTGTGATAATCAACACCCAATACGTTGAAACCGATGCCACGAGCTTCAAATCTGTGGTGCAGAAGCTTACGGGTAAAGATTCCGACACATCGGAACCACAGGCTGAAAGAAAAAGACGCGACAAAGGTGGGACGGAGAGGTCGTTTTTTATGAGAGATCTGTCGTTTAAGGACTTCGATAGGTTACTCCGAGAGATGCCACCGCTAAACGACCTCTGGGCTGATTAAACGACTTCCTTATCTTCTGCGCGCAGGTTTATGTATATATATAGATATACTTTTTGTATCTGATTTACTGATTTTATTCAGTTTGAGTGTACACCACACATACATATACGTACATTTCTTGTTTTGTTGGAGGGGTGTATATACGTATTTAGAGCTTGTGGGCCTGTATTTGTTCATTTAATAATTTTAATATTGTTTCAGTATACTTACATTGATGTTCTTTAATAGTTGGTTCTACTGTATCTATCTGTCCATCTCTATCAATCGTATCGAATTAATTAATATAACTAGTTTAGACTAAGACCATTGTGTCAAAGATCGTTGATATTAAATTGAGAGGATCAGAAAGAAGCAACCGGGTTAGTTCTTTAATTTTATTATGTTATTATATGTCCTTTTAATTTATAAAGTTGATTGTTGTTTTCAACTGTCTATAATCGTCGTAAAATTTTAGTTATAATTACTTTAAGAGTAAAAAAATAAATACTTTGAATGAAAATACGACAATTTGTTTTAGAGGAATAAATCCAAATTTATTTAAAAAAAAAAACACATTGTATTGTATGCTATTATGTATAATATAATAACATGTAAATCGATTTTGATATTGTATTGAAACCCATTGTATTTTATATTCAAATGAAAAGAAAGTTAAATCTTGATCACTTGTTTAATAAATAAAACACATAACTAATGATTTGTATATAAAAAGAAAACAATTTGAACATATCATCAACTAACATAGTTTTGTATTTATTGTTATCTATTTTTCAAAATTCATTTATCCTCTAAATATAAATATGCAAAAACGAAAGTAGTGTAAAAAGTAAAGAGAAGAAGGAACACGAAAAAACGAAGAAGATAAATAAAGAACTTAAATAACACTCATCAAATAAACAAAAACTTGTTAATAGAAAACAAAACTAAACCACTAATTATTGTCATGTCTAGAAGTTTAAGTGTTTCTACTTCTATTACAAATGGATGGACCTTTGTTCTAACAAAAATAGAGTTGAGAAAAACTCTAATTTGAAACTTTTTAAGTTAATTGCTTTTAATTTTTGAACTTTTGACCTTTGTTTGATTGTCTAATATAATGTTAATCATTGACTATCTATTGTAGCCTTGATTGTTTAATGTTTTTTTTCCAACATATTTGATGATTTTACTCCTTCAAGTTCAACTTTGTCTAATCTCCACGATCAAAATATCTTCATTATAGTTCCAAATACTAAAGATTAACTAAAAAGTGTTCTGTCAGAAAGTCATAAACAACTATTGGACGACTATGCAAAATTTTGGCTAAAAGATATAGTTTTTATTCCCTTTTTGTAAAAATCCTAATTTTCTACAGAAAATACAAAACTATACTTAAAAACAGAAATAAGAACAAAAAAAACCTTTAAAAGGTATAATTAATCTAGAAAGTTATTAGGAAAACAAAAGTTATCAGAAACACCGATATTGGTTAACTACAACAAACATGAGATTGAAAACATTCATCTTTTAACTACAAAGCTAGGAATTTAATATGTTGAATACACTATACTCAAAGTTAGAACAAAAACATAACATAAACTCCTTAAAGTTTTAGGGATTCCATTTCAAGGAGGTTTTATCGGCATTTGGTAGTGTAACCAAGAATAAATTAGAAAGATAGCATTTAATGGAAAGGCTTCAATCACAGGTATAGTCAATTTGTATATTTACACCCCTTGCCTTCCAAGTCCAATTCATTGTAATAGAGCAATTTGTTTTTTTAAGTTTGGAAGTCCAATTCATTGTAATAGAGCAATTTGTTTTTTTAAGTTTTACACCAAGGACCTCCTATTCTAGTTCACTAATGTTAACCAAATATATAACACATAAATGTGCGAGGTATGAACATTTTATCTCTAAATAGATGTGTTCATATAAATAACTAAACAAGAAAATCATCAAACAATTGGTGTGCATTACAACAACAAATAACTTCCAAAATAACAAATTGGTTGGTTGAAGCAATCACTATAATGGATCTCAAAATTTCCAAAATGAAAAAATGCCAAAAAGATTTACATTATAAAAGTAAGGATCTCTAAAGACATATTATCAATGCTTCTTAGGAGCACTTCTAAATGAAAGTGTAAATGACTATAGAAGGAATAAGGGTTGAATGAAACCTAAACCCAATTTGCAAAATAACAAACAAAATAAATGCAACGTATAATAAAGAATAGATAAGATAAAATTAAACATGAATTTATATTGGTTCATCCTACAACTTGGGCTAGGTTCAGTTCTCTTAAACAAACCACTTAAGATCTTTCACTAAAATGAGTTTTAACACCTCTCTAGGAGGAGTATTCAACACCTCTCCAAGGCGAGTATTCAACCCCTCTCCAGGCATGAGTATTCAAAATCTCTCTAGTCACGAGTATTCAACACTTCTTCAGGTATGAGTTTCAACCTCTCCAGGAACAAGTATTCTTCACCTCTCCAGACAACGAGTATTCTTTCCCTCTCTAGGAAAATTAATCATAATCCACCCTATGACCAAGACCTCTCAAAATATGTGAAAACACTCCCAAAAGCGAAAATAATGTAAACCCACAGGGTATACTTCACATACTGAAGAACTTACAATGATTTAGCACACTACCCAAATTACTAAATGCTCTAAGAAGCAAATAGAATATGTACAAAGCAAAACTATCTTTTTCAAACAATTATTCTCTCAATTCCATTTTATTTATCATGTTCTTCATCTTCAAGTTCTTTATATAGCTTTCAAAAATGTGACCGTTGAAGCTTTGTTATTTCCTTTTCTTCAAGTATCTGTTAGACGTTTATAAACTCTTGAACTGAATATTTTTTGTGCATCTTCAACATGTGGGACAATTTGATTGTTTTCTTCTTTTCACTCAAATGTGTACATTGAAGCTTTAATTCATCTTAACTCAAAAACCTGTTGAAATCTTCATCACTATCCAAATTACTAAATGCTCTAAGAAGCAAATAGGATATGTACAAAGCAGAAATATCTTTTTCAAACAATTATTCTCTCAATTCCATTTTATTTATCGTGTTCTTCATCTTCAAGTTCTTTATATAGCTTTCAAAAATGTGACCGTTGAAGCTTTGTTATTTCCTTTTCTTCAAGTATCTGTTAGACGTTTATAAACTCTTGAACTGAATATCTCTTGTGCATCTTGAACATGTGGGACAATTTGATTGTTTTCTTCTTTTTACTCAAATGTGTACATTGAAGTTTTAATTCATCTTAACTCAAAAACCTGTTGAAATCTTCATCACTATTCCTTCTTAGTGCAATAGATGCTCTAAAAGGAAACTTTGGCTCTGATGTAACCTTTGCATCTTAATTAAATATTTGATCCTTTAAAATTGTTTCTATATTTTGTAAAAATCTGAACGGGAATTTGTCACATTTGTACTTGAATCTTCTCTTTGTTGTAATGTTCATTGTCTTCTTTGTACTAGACACTCGAAAAGGAATCTTTTAATATTGAACTTCTAATGCGCCTTGATCACTTGTTGCACTTTAAATTCTTTTTCTCTTTGTATATCTTCACTCGTAGCAACTCGATATTTCCTTAATCTTCATTTGCGAGAATCATGTATTGTAGCATCATCTTTCTGTCATCAGATGCTTGATAAGGAAAGTTTAAGTTTTGATAATATTATGTGCTTCTTAACTAAATAATATCACAAGGTTTGAACTTTGAATTCTTTTCATATTTAGAGATAATTTGAACTTTGAAGCTTGTACATGGCAACACTTTGGGTTTGCACAAATCTCATTATGCACTTCATCTTTTTTTCATTAGACTATTGAATAGGAAACTTCATATCTGATGTTCATACGCATCTTTAAACTTCGTAAACCTTTTCCGAAAATATTACGAATATTAGAGACAATGATAATCATCAATTATATGCATGAGTATCACTGAAATATAATCTTTGATATTTCTGAATTATCTAAACTTTTCATTCCAATAATTCCATAAAAATATTTTTAGATACTTTCTAAATTTGTATTAAGATTTAAATGCTGAAAAATAATCATACTTAACCTAGATATATTTCCTCAAATATATTTTTTCAAAAAACTTTTTAATAGAATGAAAAAATGTGTCTTCATTTTTTTTTGAAAACTTTCTAGATAAGCATTATTCATTCAAAAACTTTCTAATATTATCTTAATCTTAATAATAACAGTACTCAAAATACTTTATTATCATTATAGAAAATGTATTTCATTCACAAAACATTATGACACTTAATATTTGAAGTTTTCGTGATGCTCTATTTTATGTCACAAATACAAAAACTTCTCAAACTTTATCAATCCCTTATCTTAAGGAGAGGCGCCAATATCCACACCATGCTCCTAAAATTTATTTGCCTTATGTAAAAATTCCTAGTTCTAGTGAGGAAGGTGATCCCAACATTTACCTAGGATGGGAAGCTAAAGTTGAACAAATTTTTAATGTACATGAGGTCAGAGAAGACCAAAAAGTCAAGTTAGCCTCCTTAGATTTTTTAGACTATGCCATGCAGTTGATGGAGATCAAGCCCAAGAGAACATGGAGGCCACTCATCAAGCTCAAGAAGAGGTGGAGGCACAAATGGAGGACGCCCATGGAGGTCAAAGTCCACCTCAAAGGATTACAAGAAGC
>Ga0123342_1001299_pt1 | contig 41918 bp, 21 predicted proteins | sample Turbeawhitnodule_FD_89960 | JGI IMG/M metagenome (GOLD analysis project Ga0123342, IMG submission 89960) | Root nodule microbial communities of legume samples collected from Mexico - Turtle bean Mexico white nodule | ecosystem: Host-associated > Plants > Roots > Nodule | place: Mexico: Nepantla...
ACGAAGTGGACTTTAAGCCTAACTCAACCCCATAAAACCGGCTCATAGGGTTGAGGTTTGCACCCACTTATATACAATGAAAGGCTCTAATCTCTAGTCGATGTGGGATCTCCAACAGTTCAAGAAGAGGTTGGTATTATAGAAGAAGTTGGAGTGAAGTTGATGCTAAGAAGAATAAATTTCTGGTGTAGATCCGGCATAGACTTTGTGATGCAGGGGAGGTTGGACCAATTATGCAGGTGTAGTTTTGATGTAGGCCACTCTGATGTGGTGTTTTGGTTAAGCTTTTTCTGTTTGTTGATTATTCTGTTTATGGTTATGCAGTAGTTGTACTAGAGTCTTTTGATGGGTTTTAGAACTGTTTTGTTATGTTATAAACTTATAGGTGATGTATACGGGTTAGGACACTCCTGAAGTATCTCATTTATAGTCAATTCTATTCTTTGTTGATAAAAAAAAAAACTCTACATACATGTATTACAAGTTTGAATTAATTTAACAAAATTCTTATTTAAATAGTTATCTATGCATGGTTTGATCAATAAAATGCTAAGAGTCACGCTTGAGATCATATAATAATGAAAGAAAAAAAAATTATATTATAACATAAGACTTTACATATAAAAACATATATAGTGACGGATCTTTAGAAAATATAATGTAAACGTTTTCTTATAGGTGTACACAAATTTTAGAAGTACGTATTAAATATATAAAATGTATTAAAGTTTAAAACATACTTCTATTTATATATGAATTTATATATATGTAAAAATAATTGGGAGCTAAAGGCCCCCTCAGACACCACAGGAAAGTATAATAATATAAAGAAAGATAAAAAAACATTATCTACAGCAATAAATATAAAGAATAGACAATAGATGGTAAAATTAATCTTAACTTTAACACTGTTATGCGCTTTATAGATGATTTTTTTGTGTGTGTTTTTCATAATTAGAGTCATATATCCAAAAGAATATTGTTCTAATTCATTCTCCTTATCACCTCATCAACTTTTACTTCTTTACGAAACTGTAGAAGGAAATAAATAAAGCTGCCTTAATATTCCTATACAAAATTAAACAAGTTGTTAAACAAATTGCTAATTAATAAACTGGACACGGCTCTCTTAACAAAGAAGGACCACTTTTTCACACATGCGATATGCTTCATTGAGTAAAATGGACGCAAAAACATTTTATTTTTGTGAGCTTCCTTTAATTTAGAAATTTCTAATCTAGATTAAATATTAATCCAATATTTGCACACACGCCCTTATTAAGAATTATATATCTTACCAACTTTTTTGGCTCAAGAAACTTTCTACAATGAAAGTTTGTGACCGATTTTTTCTATTGCAAAATTGCGACTGATAAAGAAATAATCGAGAAGGGATTTGTGATTACGGTTTTTGGTATCACCTTTATTTGGTCGCTCTTTCTATTTCAAATCAATTTAACGATTAATTTTTATGTTTTAACGATTAATTTTAGTGGTTGATATTTCTTTTTTAGTGATTTAAATTTTGTTAATATAGATTAAATATTAATTGAATATTTGCATTCAGGGCTTAGTAAGATTCTTACCAACTGTTTCTTGACTCAAGAAACGCCTGAAACATGCTGATAATTAAGTGGAGAACACAAATTCTTCTTCTAAACTTATTCCAAAACGTGGACGCTATTATTTTGGAACTCGTTGCTCCTTCCAAGAAAGCACCTTCTTGTGACCCAGAAATAAAGGTCAAGTAAATTTGAGGGTTTATTGGAGGTGGTGGCAGTTTCTCTTTTTCTGGTCAAATTGTCAAGAGAAGAAATCAGCCACCAAGTGGGGTCCAACTACACCAAAGTGGCAAGACAATTGAACTACGGAACCAAAAGAAACGTTTGCTATGTGATCTGTACTCTGCTAAAGGCTAAAGCATAGATAAAAACAAAGGGTGGAAAGAAAGCAAATTATAACATATTTTCTCTATTATTTAGGGACGTTCTTTTTTCCTTTTTTTGTGGTTGGTCTTATATCTTAAAGCTCTATAAGTACCACCCTGCAAACTCAAATCTACATAGAGCAATAGAGAAGAGGCAGATAGAAAGAAAGAAAGAAAACGAGTGTTGAGTTTAAAAAATGAGTAACTTCCCAGTGATCAACTTTGAGAAGCTCAATGGTGAGGAGAGAAAAGACATCATGGAGAAAATAAAAGATGCTTGTGAAAACTGGGGATTCTTTGAGGTACCTCAAGAACCCATGCTTGTCTTTCCTAATTCATTTCTACATTGCCCTCCAAATATATGTCCTAGTTATTTCTTCCCATTTTCTTGGTACTTAATGTCTTTTCTTACTCTTGGCTTTCAAAATTATGTATATAGTTGGTGGATCATGGCATACCCCATGACCTATTGGACACTGTGGAGAGGTTGACTAAAGAGCACTACGAGAAATGTATGGAAGAAAGGTTCAAGGAATCAATGGCAAGCAAAGGTCTAGAGGCCATCCAAACTGAGGTCAAGGATATGGACTGGGAGAGCACCTTCCACTTGCGTCACCTCCCTGAATCAAACATATCAGAGGTCCCTGATCTCGTTGATGAATACAGGTTACAGTGCAACAAACATATATAACATTACACATTGCATGAGGAAAACATATGATATTGTCCCAAAGATTGAAAATTACTCCACCTATATTACTTCTGCTGCATTATTTATTTTTTAGTATCCACACATCACCTAATAATGATTTCAAAAACCAAAAAATAAACAAGATGGACCTGTGCATTTCCAAATTGAAACTGTACATATCTCTTTCACTGGACTCTAACATGAAGTAATAGTGCAGGAAGGTGATGAAGGATTTTGCTTTGAGGTTAGAAAAACTAGCAGAACAGCTGCTGGACTTGTTGTGTGAGAATCTTGGTCTAGAGAAAGGGTACCTCAAGAAAGCCTTCTATGGATCAAGAGGACCAACTTTTGGCACCAAGGTTGCCAACTACCCTCCATGCCCCAACCCAGAGTTGGTGAAGGGTCTTCGTGCCCACACCGATGCCGGTGGGATCATCCTTCTCTTCCAGGATGACAAGGTCAGTGGCTTACAGCTGCTCAAAGATGACCAGTGGGTCGATGTACCCCCTATGCGCCACTCCATTGTTGTTAACATTGGTGATCAGCTTGAGGTAAACTTTTCCTACTAATATGTGAACTTAATTAGTATACAGTAATAATGCAAATGCTTTTTCCACTTTCATCTTATCATAGATTATCATGTAATAAAAAATATCATTGATTTTGGTCATAATTACTTTTAAAACTTTTAAATCTACATATTCATATATACATATACATATATATATATATATATATATATATATATATATATGTATAGATAAACCAGACATTTCTACAAACAAGTGAGATGCGACAAAATTAGTGATATCTAACTCTACTTGGTTAAAAAAACAGGTGATCACCAATGGTAAGTACAAGAGTGTGGAGCACCGTGTGATAGCACAAACTGATGGGACCAGAATGTCCATAGCCTCGTTCTACAACCCTGGCAGCGATGCTGTCATCTACCCTGCTCCAGAATTGTTGGAGAAAGAGGCAGAGGAGAAAGCCCAGCTCTACCCAAAATTTGTGTTTGAGGACTACATGAATCTCTATGCTAAGCTCAAGTTCCAGGCCAAGGAGCCAAGATTTGAAGCCTTTAAAGAATCAAATTTTGATCCAATTGCAACTGCTTAAATATTTTCACCATCTCCACCACCTGTATGCCTTGGGAGAACCGAGCAAAGGAGCTTATGCACGTGTTTTCCAAAACAATATTACAATAGCAATAATAAACTATCATCGTAGTGCATGTTTGGATTTAAACTACTAATGTAAGACAGTGTTCCTTTATTGTGTATTGTAATTCGTACTAGTGTGTTGGAATTCCTGAAAGAATTTTCTCAGTTTTAATACGAACATAACTTTTGTTACTATGGTTGAAGTGAGTGTGTTACACGGCAAAATGGTCAACAAAAATATCAAACTTCATAACAAAAACATAACTACTTGGTTAGCAAAAACATTTATGGGCTCTTAGCTATATTATGCATTATTCTACCCTTTCTTTCTTGCTTTTCTCGGCTTCATATGCGTCCAATTTAGCAAGTTGGGTTTTGGACCACAGTGACAATGTCTTAGTGATGTTGAATGCACGACAACGTTAATGGCACCATGATGCTAGGGGAAGACAATGCCGTCAAACACACTTTCTTGAAACAATGTGTAGGCCAAAGGATGTGGATGCAACCAAATCAAGATATTCATTTCTAAGGTAGTACATTAAGCAATGATCAAATTTAAATAAAAAAAAAATTAGGTTGTTGTCACATTACTTTCTAATTAAAACCTTTTGTTTTCTTAACAGTAAATAAACAATTAGACCATAAATCTGGTCATTATATATTGTCATCAGGCCAAGAAAGGAAATATGGTAAATGACTCCATAAAGACATGCATAAAGCTCCCAGTGTTCAATGTTTGACCAATTAATTATAATCATTTTAATTTTAAGACGTTATGTGTTATTAAAAACTGTTTAAATCATTCTTAATTCTTTAAAACATATCTCAACATGTAAACCAACTCCTCATATGTAGTTAGGGGTGAAAATTAATTCATCTGTTTATCAAACCCATTCAAAAGTAAATCCCACAAACTCATCCATTATTATCGTTTTCAAATTTTAATATATACTCTTATTAGTATTTTATATTTAAAACTTTCTTAATTTTTTTAAATGTTCAAAAATATATTTTAAATATTGTTTGATATTTGTACTGTTTAGTAATTCAACTATTTTTCTCACATTGTCTTTTTTTTATTTGTTTACTCTCCTCAACTTTTTTTCCGTACTAAATAATTAGTTTCGTGTATCAACAATTTCCATTTTTATTCATTTTCCCAATTTGGCCGAACAAGTATCAGTATCACGAGTTTTTGTATTGAACAAAGTTTTCCATTTGTGAGCAAGCTTTTGAACAACTTTCCCAAGTGTCATATTAATTAGAATGAAAATAAATTAATAAATTATTCTTGTATAATTTATTATAATCCAAATTAAAATTTATTCCATCTACTTATTTTAACATCTTTGCACATATATGCTTCTACCCAATATCTATAATTTTCTTCTTCTCATCATTATTTTCGTCATCTTCTTTCTCGTCTCTCATCATTTTGTCTCGACAACTATGAAATTGTATTTTCATTTATAAATATTGTACATGTGTTAAAAAAAGTTATAATAATTTATACATCTTATTTATTAATTAAACTGTAATTTTCTTTATACGAATTAAACATATTATTACATACACTTTATTCCACCTGAGATTTACTATCTTATCTAACCTAAGTAGGAAAGTATTACAATTACTAGATTTATTCTTAGTCTATGGTGCAAAAATAAAAATTAGGAGTTAATGAGCAGAAATAGAATATGGGATATAATAATAGTAGAGATTCTGCACCAAATTTGTAGGACACGACTCTGGTGAGGGTTTAGGGTCTAGGATGAGGGTTGAAACATGAATTTAATCTTAAGTTATTTATTGGAACTTGCTCTTTTATGTTATGTCATGGTTTGAATAGTAGTTGCTCTCTTATGTTATGTCATGGTTTGAACATTAGTTGTTACAATATGATTGTGCATGTTGAGGCTGGTACAATCAATAAAGTTGACATGGTTGCAGAGGAGGCTATGAAAGATATTTGCACAACTATATTGGTGGTACTACCATTTTTGTTCTTTGGAATGAAACAACATTTAGTGTTGATATATGAAGAAAAGTAAGGATCAAACAAATTACGTATAGTAGAATATAAGTATGGAGAACTATGCTCAATCACAACTCTTTTTATGGAGGAGATATTGTATTTCCCCAAAGAAATATCTCCCAATTTTTCCATGTTTATGATGCTAGAATTTTATGTATCTAACGAGTAGAATTTATGTTGTCAGTCATATAGTTCCATTTTTGTTTATCTTTGTTGTTTTTTTTTTTGTTATGGAGATAATTTTTGTAATAAGATTTAAATATTCCTAAAATATCCCTTATTTATTACTAATAGATTTATTCTTGTCTAGACGGTTTTTCATCATTCCACTTTACATGGAAAGTAAAATTATAAAAAAAAATCCACTTAACTACCAATTTCAAACACTTTTATATATTTTTTGTAAATATGATTAATTTAAATTTAGAATACAGATATAAAGATGATCATAGATCGATGAGTTTGATAAATTTCCATGACATGTAATTGATAAGTTTTTATTTATAGAAATAATAACGAAAGTGAATTACACATAATAAGATTAGGTGAAGAGACAATAATGAGGGTGAAGATGTAATAATGTTAAACACAATGTTAAAGAAGAGACTAGAAGTAGAACATAGAGATTGAATATATTGATGAATACAGGTACGACGTAACACAACATCACATCAACAAAAAAAGGAAATGATAAAAATGATTCCACAAAATTAACGATGGATGAGTCACAATAATTGACTCAACTCAATTTGTTTTAAGCCACAAAAGCTTGACATCCACGTAAGTATTCAACTTGGGAGAGTGGAGAACCACCTTTTATAGCATACACTCTCTAAAAGCTGAAAGGTAGTTAGCACTATTGGGTGAAACCTCTTATCTCCACATAATCATATATTAGCAAGGAAATGTCTCAGCCAAAACAGACATAGACACTCAAACACGTAACCCTAACATGCATTATGCATACATTTTTACACTTCCAACATCTAATTATATGAATCTTTTAGGGAACCATTTTCATGGTTTCTAAGTTTTCCTTCATTGCTTCTGCTAGGTATCAATCTATAGTGTCATACCCTTTCCGCCATTTAAAAGACACAACCCAACAAAAATCAAAACAACTTTTTATAACATGCATGTAAGGACAAACTCCTTAATTATCACATCTTTTAATATCTTTTATTATTGTTTCTTCCAAAAGTTGATGCATTTTTTCCATAAATAAACTACTTCTACAAATAAAACTTAGACTTTTTTTTTATTTTTTTTAATAATAGTTACATTCCTTTTTAGGAATTATCTCTGCACTATTCATATGTCCTTTTTTTTATTAGTTTGATAGGCATATATTATAAAAAATAAAGTTACAATCAACCAATCAAATCCAAATCCATCTTTCACATAATTTCTAAAATATTTTAAAAATGAAAAGTTTAGTATATAATATAGATTCAGTACATATATTATTTATCATTTTTTTTTTTGTCCTTTATGTTTATATCACCCTTCCCCAACGTAATACTATCTGTTCTTTAAAAGAGTGTAAAACCTGCAAAATGGTGATTAAGAAATGTATAGTTTCATGTTCTTCTTACTTAAAATGTATACTTATATATATATAAGTTTTCACAAAGTGAATTAGATCAACTTTGAAGGAAAAAGTAATTTTTAGTTCAATCATTCAGTTTGTTGGTTAATCTTATCACCCAGTAGGTTTGATTTTGAGATCAAATCCAATCCATTTAATTTTTTTATTTTAGGTTGGATTTGATTGGTTTTCAGCTTTTGAAAAAGAATTAAAAATAATGATGAAATAAACAAACTAATGCAGCATCAAATATCACATCTCATGCAAAACTCATAACAGTTCAAAGTATATATTCAAATTACAATTTTAAAAATATTGGTACAGTTTTTCAAAAAGCAACACACATCACACAATCATACAAACTTGAATCCATGACCATGAAACTATTTTTTTTAATCTGTTAAAGTGTCTTGGATTTTGATTCTTAGTTCATGCAATTTGATTTTGGTTGAACCTCAGAAACTTGATCATTATCCTTATCTCTATGGTTAGGGCATCATTGATCATGACTCATATAAAGCAGCCTTTTATAAAAGGTTTAGTATTCATAAATAAACCTTAACACTTTGACTTGTCTACAGTTGAATTGAGTTTGGGCCCACGTACAATTATCTATTCTTTTTTGGGCCATGTAGTCTACCTCGCATTTGCTCGAATACAGTCTGTTAGATCCACAAGTGGTCCTTTTGCATCTAATTTATAATTTTGTCCTCACATTTTGGGAGTTTATTTGGACCACTTCCTATATTCTATATAATATGCATGAATCGTTGTTTGGTACAGTTATAATCAAGGATGCAAATTATTATTGGGGACCATATTCTTTTTAATCAATAACTTTTTTTATTTCTTAAATCACTTTGAATCTAAAGATATTATTCACTTTGAGTGTCATGGACAAATGACACCTTTGATATAATATTATCATTAAATTTGTTAAAGTTATGTAATTTTAATAATTAACTCACACTTCATAACTATAATATAATGTAACCTAATGATTAAACTAATTAAATTTAACATATATGTAAAAGTAGAAATTTTTTATTAGAGTCTCTCTTCTAAAACCAAATATGTTTTTGGATCTCTTGTCCTCTTCTATGTTAGTTCCATTTGTTTAAGCGATGGTATCAACATCATAGAGTTTAGATATGTATAACAAAATAGACATTTGTGAACAATAAATAAATATCAACGAGTTGAAAGAATGTGGACTTAACAAATGATTTATACAAGTTGACGATATAAAATAAAAATCTTAAAATAATAAAAAATTTAAGCTAGACGAAATATCGAAATTAATATTTATACGATAAGTAATTTACACCGATAGCATGTTAATTTTTAAATAGTGCATGTAAAATAAATAAAAATATCACAAAGAAAGAACAAAAACCATTTTATTTAGAATGATACTGTTTTCATGAAGATAATTAATTGTTGAGATGACTATAAAATTTAAAAAATAATAATACAGTTTAAATGAAATTTAAAAACATGGTTATTTCATGGTAAAGAATTACATAAAAAAATTACGACTCTGGATAATTATTTTTTAACTAAAAAATTATTATTAATACATATTTTTTGTTAATAGAAGACTTGAAACTACAACTTATTTCTTCATATCTTTCGCTTTTATCCTTAAAACAACTTTATATATTGTAAAATAAATTCGGAAACTATATTAAAAGTGTAGGTTATGATAAATATTTAATAGATAGCTTCAACAAATTATAATATTCATCATATTAATTTTCAATATAAATTTATAAAAAAATATTTTATTACCTTAAACTTATTATTTACAGTAAACTATATATCATAAATTTGAAACATGCAAATATAAAAATTCTAGCATATTTTTACATATTCAAATTATATTTTCTTTCGCATGCAAATAATTCATTCAATTTATACAAATATGAAAATATATAGTAATATACATTCTTAATAGTTTATTTTATTTTTCATTTTTTTATCTTTAAATTGACTAAACGAAGAGAAAGTCAAAATGTAACAAGTAACATCCAAAATCATGTATTATATCAACAATATATATTACCACATTTTTATTTTTTTTAACAGTTTTTTATCAATTTAAAGGAGGAAATTAAATTAATATATTTTAATAAAAATGAATTAATTAAAAAATATTAAATTCTAGAAAAAGTTATATATATATATATATATATGTGTGTAGATATTCTAAAATATATTCTACTTGCTACTCTAACATATGATGACTAGCATATGATTATGAGAGTTTCACTCATCAATGATTCCATACTTTGAATGTCGTGTTCCTCTGTTACAAATTAAGCACCACTTATGACTAGAACCAATAAATGATGTTCTAAGGACTATGTTTCCCAAACGATAACAAAACCAGCTCTTTGCCAACCATGCATAGCTACTCAAATATTCCATCACAAGATAATATATACTTTAAAATATAGCCTCTGTCATTGAGTCTTATTGGTATTTAATGAGAAAATTGAGTATTATTGGGTATTTAAGGAGAAGAGGTGGGACATCCCACCTCAATGAGAGATAAGAACATTTTATAGTATATAAGTGAGTGCAAATCTTATCTTATAAATCAGTTTTATAAAGTTAAATTAAGTTTAAAGTTTATTTCTCAAGTATCAAAGTCATTTAAAGTCTATCATAGTGAGAGTTTGTTGGACTTATTAGACCATCTACTATCGGACCACCTATTATATAGTCTCACGCACGAGTTGACAGTCTCAGCGTGAGAGAGTATGTTAGAGATTTCACATCGAATAAATATAAGAATATTTCATAGTATATAAGTGGATGTAACCTCATCTTATAAACCGATTTTATAAGATTAAGTTAAATTTAATAAAGTCCAACTTTAGAAAAAAAAAAATACTTGTACTAAGGAAAGATAAATGTGAATTACTTATAGAATTATTTAAAAGAATACAATATTTAATGTGTGTTGATTAAGATTAAAGAGGATTGTTTAAAACTTCGAATTTTAAGGGACTCATATTTATAAGCTATGTAACACAAATACTGACACGAATATTGATACGACACAAACATAGAAATACGTATAATTTATTTTTAAAATGTAGGATACGAGAACATATATCTATATATTATATAATTATGAATTATATAAATTGACAATAAAAATTTATGTGTATTAAGTATGTTTCAGTTTTTTTTAGCATAAAGATATTTTTATGGTTGGTTCGAAAAGATTTGTTCCTTATTTTTTAATCATAATAAAAATTTATACAATAAATTTGAGTTTTTAAAAATTAATATATTTATTCTTTTTAAAATTATGTTAGAATTGTCAGAAATCAAACAAATATTTTTTGAATTGGACACTTAACCGATAAGTATCCTACAAGTATCGTGTCTCATACGTGTATTCGGCACAAACACGACATTTAAGAGGAGTGTCCAAACTTCATAGTTTATAAGATTCACGTTAAAGGGTCATTTTTATCGATAAATTGCTCTTAAGTTACTCTCCGTATTTTTTTTCTTCCCTTCAAAGAAGCATATTACATTAAAGAAATAATTATAAGAGGTAATAATTTATCTTTATTTCTAATTTAGCAAATGGAAATCAAGATACATTCTTAAAAGAACAAATAATGGTATTCCATAAGCCAATGGCTTTTATCGTGCAACAAATATAATAATAGGATTGAGATGAAATAAGAACAATGGGAAAGAAGAAGAGCAACCTTCCAAATAATGTTACATGATATGAACCGAAAATATATTATTTGCATAAGTATTGGCAATTTATAAATATAATATAACACTTTATCTTCTTTGTTATCTATTCTTGAAACTATTTGTTTTTTCTTTTAAACCTTAACTGATGATGATAACAATCAATGACAAATGCACCAACCATATCTGTCACTGATAAATGCATCACTCATGTCAATTAATGCAGAGTTATAATATCAATTTTGGGAATTGATTTTTAAGTACTGTATAATCACAAATTTATAGATATTTGAGCTAAACATTTAAATGAAAATTTTGAATACCATTGAAAAAATTAATGCCCTAACTAAGCAAGTGGAGAGCTTAACAATTTACATATCTGAATGCACCCTTGCCCTTTGATTGGATAATTCCTTAATCCAAGCTTTATTTCATCCAAAAGCTTGAAGTTCTTTAATTAATCTAAGTAAATTAAGCTAAAAATGACATGATTTAGGGCGGTTAAGGCGTAGACTCGGGTAAAATAGTCATATTATAAGTTTATGATTATGGTTAACTAATCCTAATTATTAATTTTCAAATATCTAATATTAGGATTAAGAATACTGTTTTATTATTTGCTTTGGAATTATTTTAATAAGTCTTTATTGATATTCCTGAAAAGAGAAAGAAAGTTGCAAGTTGCAACGTGTTAGAGAGAAAAAGGAATTAAAAAAACTGAGGTCCATATGTATACAGCCCAAAGAAAATAACTTTGCATTACAGAGCATCTATTTTAGAATGATATTTTTTTTTCTTCTGAAAATCCCATTCTGAAAAACAACTTTCCATTCCAGAAGACCACATTCCAGAATGTGTTTTTTGGCTTACGGATTTTCAATTTTGAAATATCAATTCCATAACTTATTCTTAGAAACCTGATTTTCGAAAATACTCACGCCACCCTATTCATCAACGAAACCTTCTCAACATACCAACAACTTCACCGTACCTCTTCCAAGCTCAAACTTTGTTGTAACAACCTCCACAATTCCACCTGCAACCCATGGAAGCTGTGTTTTGAAATAAAATATGAAGGGCAATTTAGTATCTCAAAAAATAATGGGGTGCAGGAAGAAGAAGGATGGGGTGCAACAAGAAACAACAACCCAATAGAAAAGATTTGAGAGGATAGTCCATTTTAACTAGGGGTGACAAAGTGGGGCGGACCGTGCGGGCTGGCCCGCATAACCCGCAGTCCATGTGGGCCAAGTGCGGGACGGGGCGGGTTGGCCCGCATAACTTTAAAATGTATAATTTGTTTTTCTACACCCCCATATTTTCTTTATGTAGCCTCATATTTTACATTTCGAAAATTTTAATAACATCTTATTATGCATGTTTCATGAAAATAATATTATGAGACCATTTACCCAATACATTTAAATGAAAAAAATTAAATTTTTATTTAAAAAATTATTTTTTTAATAAATAATTCTTATGCGGGATGGTCCGCCCGCGGGACAACCCTTATGCGGGGCGAGTTAAAAAAAATCAACCCGCAAATTTTATGCAGGGTAGGCCAGCCCGCATTGCCACCCCTAATTTTAACTACAAGTCTTAAGTTCAAATTTGGTTTTTTTTCCTAAACCTCCATAACTTCTACTGCACCTCCATAGGTCAGTCAAAAAGACCATTTTTTTCCTTAAAAGTATAAATTTTGAATTCTACAAAAATGAAAATACTTTTTTTTCTATTTACACCTCTTGGACTGTAGAATCTGGAAATATCCTCTGGATCCTACAATCCAAAATATATTTTTTTCTTTAAGAAAATACATTTCGGATTATAGAATTCATAAGGTATTCCTGAATCTGAAAATATATTACATATGATACAATTCGTAACACTCCCTTACTATTATATGTATTATGTATTGTACAATTCGGAAGGTAAATCTAGATCCATAATTTTCTTCCATATTGTAAGTTTAAAATGTGTTACGGATTGGACAATTCAGAAGACACTTTTGAATTTGGGTTTACCTTCCAAATTGTACAATCTGAAATACATATTACCCTAAGTGGTGTTATAGATTATCCAATTTGGTATACACGAAAAAAAAAAAAGCAAACGAGAAATGAACTCTAAAAGCACGGCAAAACATACCACAACCACCAACATAGATTGGACAATTCATAAGACATTTCTGGATCCAGGTTTACCTTCGGAATTGTACAATCTGAAATACATATTACACTAAGTAGTGTTATAGATTGTACAACCTGGTATACACGAAAAAATGAAAAAAATAAGCATACGAAAAATGAACTCTAAAAACACTGCAAAACTTACTACAATCACCAACGTTCAAAATGTGTTATGGATTAGACAATTCAGATGACACTTATGAATCTGGATTTACCTTCAAAATTGTACAATATAAAATACATAATCTAAGTGATGTTGTAAATTGTACAATCTAATATAAAAAAAATAAAAACAAACGCAAAATTAACTCTAAAAACACAGTAAAATTTACTACAATCACTACGCGTTCACTATCGAGCACCGTAATCAACCGCTACAGTCATCCAATACCATTTGAAAGTAAAGAATAAACCATAGAATAATAGTATTGGAATTTTAAAAATATATGGAAATATAGGAAAAAAGATGAAGTTGCTGCAAGAATTTGCTCCAAATTTTTATATAACTGTATTAAATGCTCTGGTAACTTTTTTTTTATCATACCTACTAATGGTCACCTAGTTGAAGCCGAATTTGTCTTTCATTTAAGATACTTGCAGTCTCATAAAAAAAACGTTTATCTTATAACAAAAGAAAATTATTTTAGGCATAATTATATAAGCTATATGTTAGTTGCTAAAATTAAGATTACGATTCACCTAGTGATGATTAGGGAGGAAAAGAACTTTCTAAAATACTAAATTTAGGAGAAGCCGTCACTAATTATGTTGATTGGGAAAGTGATCATAAGAACACATGAAAAAAAGTAACATGTGAAAGTGAATTCAAAAGTTCGAAGTCCGAGGTAGTTGGCCAACCAATTCGCAGAAAACTCTCCTTCACATTGGCAGCAAAGTGCACGCAATTTCAGTTCAGCCATTGATATGTAATCCACAAGTACCAACCATTCACATTATTGCAGCAATTCTTCGTTCAGTCCAAACTATAAACAAATTACGTACCAAGAAAGAAAAATAAGTTCATTGGCCATAAAGAAATTCAGAAAAAAATAAAAAGGAAACAAGAGATCCAAAGAAGAAATCCTTTCAGATTTTTGCATGTGCTTCCTTTAGGTTATTTTTGCATCTTTTTTCTTAACCAAATCTACTACTTTCTATGTTTCGTTCTTCTAATTGCAGATATGGAGAGAAGAATTCACAACATTAAAATATTTGAGAATTTAGCAAACTGGATTGCGTTAATAATTGATGTGAATTTAATAATATGTGAACTTTGTTAAATGGTAATAATAATATTAGAATTACTATATTGTATGATGTAGGTGCAGCACTGAAATTACATTAGAACGAAATTCTTTTGTTTTGATATCAAGTTTGATGCCCAGAGTTTTCTTGCTGGTATTAGAGAAGAGAGGAACTGAAGGATATAACAAGAATAATAATTAAAATTTCATTTATTAGAATAACTCATCCTTATAATAGTAGTATGCACATGTCTAACTTATCATCCAACTTTATAAATGAATTTTCTTAAAATATATATATAATTGTTAATGAAAAAGACTAACACTTATAACGCCTGGGAAATAGCTAAAAATACATTTAAACGGTGGAAGATTTTTCTTTTTTATCCAAAGAAAATGAAGTTCAAGTTAAAATTATTAAATAAAAACTATTTTTTAAAAATAATAAATAATTAGTTTGACTAAATTAAATATTATTTTAGAATCTTAAACAATTATTAATATTTAAATTAGTTTCTTGTATTATATAATTTATAAATTTGTATCTAATTAATTATTAAAATCTAAATAATAATTAATAGTTAAAATTTTAGTAAAATTTTAATAACTAATTAGATATAAATTTAAAAATTAATTATCAATAATAAGAATTAATTTAAATATTAATAATCTTTTAATCTTTAAAATAATATTTAATTTAATTAATATAATAATAATTTTTTAAAATTAGCTTTTATTTAATAATTTTTTAAAATTAGCTTTTATTTAATAGTTTTTAAGATATGCCACTCAATTTATGTTGAGTTTGCTTATGCTAACCAAAAGACTAAAATAAAGGGTTGTGATTGTTTAATTAACAATTAGAGAATCCATTTAGTCGAAACACGATAATATGCAGAATGCATTTTATTTATAAAATAATACTACTTAAAAATATGTATAAAAAATATTGAACAATTATGGCAGTTTCCTTTAACAACACTTCTCTACTTTCAAGCATTTTTGGTAAATATATTTATATTTCTAGCTAAATCAAAATTTTAGCAAATGTGCTATGGTCGAAACTGTTTTCTTTTTTTTAATCGAGACAACGATTACCATGACAAAACTCCCCCAGTAAAAGCTATTATAATATTATAATAAGAGTAATATATGTTGACTTGATCCAAATTACGTGTTATAATATCACTTCAAACATTATTATTCATCATTTTCATTTTGAACTTCTATTTCAAAAGAAACATGTTCGACTTTAAAAAAGACAATTAAGAAAAATATTCAGTTCCCTTCTTTTTATTGGTATTTTGACACCCCATTTTAATACATTCGTAAAAAAAAATTATCCTTTATTTTTTTCCATATTCTCTTGCTAAAAATGTGCATCTTCATGTCATTATAGTAGACATTAAATAAATAAGATCCAATGAAAATTTGTAGAAAAAAAAATGTATGATGGAATTAGAAACAGTTCCTCAGCAGCAGCATGCAATTAGCGGAAGAATAACCACCACACTTAACTGAAGTATTTTCAACTCAATAAGGAAAACAATATCACAAGTTTCTCTGCTTTTACAACCCACCAAGATCTTAGGCAGAGAAACAAGGCATTGTTGTAGCCTTTTTGAATTTCTCTGAACTCAATGTTGATGAATAGTAGAGCAGCAAAAAGGAAGATAAAGCAAATGATAAAAAGGTGGTGGGTGAGTGGTGAGGTACACTAAGGGCCAAGTATGGAAGAAGGGAGATGGGGCAGAATTATAATAAGACATACAAATTCTGGTAGGTAATGCTCTACTATTCCTACAATTTTCTTATCTTATTTTAAGAATGGGAGAAGAAGATTATTCCTTTGCCGCTGCAATGCATTGAAGGAGTTCATCACCTTTTCCTATTTATTTAAACTAAGAACATGGGGTTCAGTTTCACCAACTAAAGAAACTAAACCCAACTCAGCATACCATAACTTGGTGTGTTACCTCTTCAGACATGAAAAGGGTATAGGCAAATGTTTCATGCTGGAAATATCAAACAACTCTACAAACCTCTGATCTGAAACTCTTGCTTTGGCGGCTGCAAAGCGCTGGTACTCATCAAAGACAGATGACAAGCACCACTTCTGTAATTTTCTATAGCATCCTACTAAACAACCTGTTCGGTGCTGCACACAGAAAAAAAAAAGGGAAGAGTTTACATACTTTTAACAAGAATAACTCTTACGTGTAGATTTTACAGAAGAGGGGGGTAAAATCCAGAAAAGATCTCACCTTTCCCCGCTTACAGTGAATTATAACTGGGTGATTCCTGACATCTGCATTATTGACCACCAAAAGTTATTGCTAGTAAAATGAATTGCTGAAACTAGACAGAGTTTTGATTAGTAACAGTAAAGAACTATATCATACCAAGGACAACTTTCAGTGCTTCACGGATTGTGTCCTCTGGAATGTTCACAAAAGGTTCCTGGATGCACAAGTTTCATAAGGTTATAAGAAGATTTCAAATTATCAAAAACTTGCTAAAACATAAAATCAAAGTTCCGTTATCATCTTTTACCAACTAAACTTGTTGGTAAAGAAAAGGAAGAGATGAGAGAGCGTGGTTAAAATACAATTTGAAGAATAGATGGTTTATGCAACTTTAATTATAAACTGTTATAGAAGGTAACTTTTACAATAATTACCTTCAAAATTGTACCAACTATTTCTTATTAGTTGATAGTGTATGTAATATTTTTTTACAATGATGGTGTATAAAAATCGAACCCTTTTATGAGTTCATCAACCACCAATATTGATTGACCTAACTATTTATGGGATCCAAGGTAAGCTTTTATTTTATTACTAACCTATCTATATAGACCTAAATCATACACAATAAACAAAAATAGAATATACCACCACTCAATTCCCATTCATCAAACTATCATCTTTTCCCCTGATGGAGTCAGATATGAATAACCATGAAAATTAGAAGACATCAGAACATTCTCCAAGTCATATATTACACAAAAACAAAAAAAGATAGGTAAAGGGCACGAACGCAATTCCAAAATTAAGGAAAGAGACGCAAGTCAGATATCATTATAAAAAATGACTTTAATAAAAGTATTGCTTTCCCTTGTTTTCCTTGGCATATAGATCGGTCAAAAAACTTAATATTCAAACAAAATCCATGGAATAGAGAGTCTGGAACTCAACAATAAGGGTAGAGTATCTCTATGTTAATTCAACGGATCTGGTTCTTCTAGAATGAGGAAATACACTTCAGATAAATGAAGTGTAGTATTTAGATAATCTACAGTTAAAAAATTTGGCAAAATCAAATGGATATATAACAAACATTAAAATCAATTATAATCACAACCTTGATTTTCTGATCAAGAATTGTGAGTGCACTCTACATCTCCTCACTTGGCAAATCCAAATGCAACATACAAAATGCCCTAATATACCAGTAACATAAATTCCATCTCCAAATGTACTAATGAAATATTCCATATACTCTTAAGATTTGCCCTTCCTTGATATTACCTTCTTATCTTTCCAAGGTGTTTATGACTTTGGTGCTACTTCTGTATAATTATTAATTTCTTTCCCCGTTCTTTACCTTGTACTTGCACTATAATAAAAAGGCAAACCTGTGTTCTTCTTTAACAGTTTTGGTTTTCAAATGGTTCCATTATACAGACAGCAAGTATAATACATGGTCTCCAACTGTTAATTATTCTCGAAAAAACAATGATTGTGATCATTTTAGATAACCAGGGAAAAGACTTGACATGCCAGCTTGGATTCCCTCAACCGTGATTTACATATTCTAAAGCTGGTAATAAATACTTTCACTGTCCACATACTAGTGAGGATTGAAGAGGTCTCTCTCACACATAAATATGCTCAAGAAATAAAAACAATGGATCTAATCCGGAACAATAATGAGACCAAAACTGACATGACAATATAATAATGGTACCTGAAAAGCTGCGATATTAAAATTCAGCAAGCAAAAGTTTCCAAACAAACATTTTCCTAAAGCACTTTGTAAAGTTAGGGATATTTCAAAAAGTTACACCAGAAGACACCAGAGGAAGAAAAGGAATAACAAGTAAACAAGTTGAAGAAGGAATAATCCCAAAAGCCAGCTTTACGTTCCCTCTTTTTTCCTTCCAAGCTTGTCATAAACCCATTTGGTTAAACAGTACTTGAAATCAAAGCATCCACATAACGGTAACAGTTCATCAGATCACTAATTATCCACAGCCATGCCTCCTCGAGAGATGAAAGAAATTATGCTAAGCAATATACAAGAGAATGGAATGACAGGTCAATTGGGTTAGATAGATGTCCATTGATCTTAGAGCAAGCTGTTAATTTTTCATTTTGTTGTAAACTTAGTGCAAATTGCAAAGACGAAGAACAATCACAATCAAATTCAGAACTTAGGGATAAATTTCTTGTAGAAGCACTTACTCAGTAAGATGAATTAAATTTCTCGTGTTAAAATCAATTCATGCACCTCTGCTTTCAGATAAGTTAAAAACTTAAACTTGATTCACGGAAAAAAAAAAAAATCAAAAGAGAATAAGCGGATTTTAACTTCCAAGAAAGCTTGATTGTTTTTATGTCTGTTATCTTGTTTTGTAGATATAACTCCTTATACAGAATATTATATATACACAGTCACTCAATCATAAAACAATCAAACCCAAATCAAGTCAGAAATCAGTAGAACACAAAAAAGGTTGAAGCCAAGGAAAGAGACCTTATGACCCTCGATCCCAAAATGATACAGCTTGATCCCATTTGACTTGAGAAACTCCATGTTGGCCTCCGGATACGGCTCAGGACACAGATATCTAACAAACACCCAATCAAACAAGCAAACAATCAGCAACATCATGCAAGGAGAAGACTTTACTAACAATTCATCAATTGGGTACTCAAAAACAATCCCAAAAGCATCATCAAACTCAAACACAGACACACACACACATGGTAACAGCAACGCCAGAAGAGAAAAAAAAAAGATAGAGAGGGTGATTGAGATGAGGGGACAGACATGATGGAGCGGAGGCCAAGGGTTTGGAGGAAGGAGAAGTTGGCAGGTTCGGGGAAGCCAGAGCGGAAAATGCCATTATCAACCATGGCGAAGTTGAGGGGCGGAATGAAGAGATCCTCCCCGTCGAGCTTGTCGGAGGCACCGTCCGCAGCAACAGCAGTGGTTTGCGAGAGGGTGTGATCGGTTATAGTGAGCTGGATTTGGCGGCACATCGGAGTGTCTTGGTGGTGATGGGTGTGTTGAAGTTCTGCGGCCACTTGCATATCAAAGTTTGTTTGAAGTAGTATTTGTTTGTTTTAGGATGATAAAGAGACACAGAGAGAGAGAGGGAAGGAGGGAGAAGGGTGTAAAGGAAAGTATTATTATTACTATTAGTATTGAGAGTATGTGTGAGAGAGGGAGTTTATATATTATAATAATGGTAGTAGTAGTAACAGAGAAAGGGATCAAAAGGGATATTCCTTAAGGTGGTGGCAATGTATTATGGCCTTTGGTGGTGCCCCTTCAAGCTCAAAGCCCTTTCTTTTGACTGAAGAGAGAAAGAAAGAATGGATGGAAGTTAAAGAGGTGAAGAGGTGAAGAGGTGAAAGGGAAGAGGGAGGAATAAGCCATATATATACACATTGTCCCTAACAACACCATCATATCACACTCTCTTCTTTTTTTCTTTCCTTTGAAATAAACAATTCAAAAACATCCTAAGACTTTGGTTTTTTTCTTCTGCTTTCTAACCTATCTTCTATCAAACATGATTAGTGTAATAATTTCAGATAAGATCATGGGTGGGTGCAGTTTCTTAGTTTAACCGATCATTTATCTTGCTTCTTTAACTTTGTGTTCATATTGACTAATTTGGGTAAGTTTTTCTTCTTCTAAACTAATCTTATTCTAATGTTATCAAATTATAGTATAAATAACACCTTTGTAATTATATATAGATTTCAAATTTTAACTCAAAATTACTTAATATTAAATACTCGGAGTGAAAGTGAAAAATTTAGAGTATTTTATTTTGAGTTTAAAAGGTCTGAAAGATTCTTTTATTTTTTAATTAGAGTTGGAATTTTTCTTCGTGAAAATTTAAACGGAAAACTCCTATCCTTATTAGAAAATAACCTTAAAATACTTAAGAAATTACATATAAGCTTTATCCTTCAAAATTATAATAGACTTATTTTTTATGTAGTTATTGTAAAATTGAATTAATTCAATATATAATATGTAATCAATAATATCAGTCTTTATCTTAAAAATATTAATTTATAACATACATTTAACTCTACGTATAAATAATGGATCAATAAAACTCAAATACATTGATTTTCTAAACTGACGACTTATTCAAATATACAAACATTCCACATTAAAAAAAAAACTAAAAGTATGTCTTAATTATCCTTGACGGGAATTATAATAATTTATTTTCTCTATTCCTCTTAATTTTTATTTTAAAATTGATTTATACAACTTTAAAAATACAATAATTTTTATTAATTATAATAAAATAGTTGTTTAATTTATTATTTTACCTTTTTTCTCCCTCTAACCTTATAAATATAAGTATAATTTTTTATTATTTTAAAAAAATATAAAAATATAATTGGTAAAAGATAATCATTGTCATCTTGAATTTACAAATAAAAAATAAATAATATTTAAAAATCCAACACTTAAAAAAGGAAACAGTATTAAATTAACTAGCGGTCTTGTCCCCTTCTACTAACAAAGCTATTTTATGATTTTTTTTAACTTTTTAAATTTTAAAGTAACTCTAAATAATCTATCAACAGAAAATAAAATGTAACTAACCATAAATGGCATTACTGTAAAAAATAATTAAACTTGATATATTTAAATATAGTTTTTGGTATCAATATTTACTCAAATTTACCTATATTATAACTATTTTTTTACCCATTTTCTTACAATTTTATTTTTTATATTTTAAATTTTCATTATAATATTTTTTATAATTATATTAAATGTTTACATAACTCACTACTAGAACAAAAAAATTAGCTTAAAAAAATGTCGGCTAAAATGAAAAGTATCTAGTATTGTTCAAACCAACTATAAAATGACACAAAACATTTAAAATTATTTTTAATAACTTCAAAATCAGATAAATATTATAAATATTTTTTAATTATGTAAAATGTTTGGATTTGTTTGACCGATGCTGAAGATAAGAAAATATAATAAAATATAAGACATTATATTGGTTTCACCGAATCTAATTAGTTTATAATTTTATTTTTTTATAAATATCATTATATAGAATGATTATTTAATTTTTAATATAAAAATGAGTATTAACATTAGTTAAACCCACACTAAATTAATATTATATTAATTAAATAATATATTATTTTACATAAATATAAAAATCAAATTATAAATAAACTAAACCAAATTGAGATTATAAATAAAAGTACAAATTTATAATTATAAATTAAAATAAAATAAATAACTTTATTACATATAAATAGTGTAATTTTTATATTCATCATTATTTTATTATTATAAACTCAAATAATTAAGGCTCCACGCATTTACAGACTTAGCCAAATAATTAAGGGAATAATAGTTACATCTAGATGTTTCTTGCAATGTTGTGCATTACTATTCATATTACTTCTTCAATTAATTTTATTTCTCTCTCCCTTTTTTTTCTATTTTGTTGAATGTTTAAGTTGAATTTCGTTTCAGTTGAATTTTGTGTATTGTGTTAGATAAACAACATGGGAAAGTAGAATTTCCAGACATTTATAAATTAGTGAATGAAAACGACATATTACCTATTAAAGTTTTCACCCTTCCTGGACTGTGATACTTCTCACTGGTAACTTATTTTTATTTAGTTACACTATGCTCTCACGCTTTTAAACTTCTGTAGAACAAATTTAAATAAATACAAAATATAAAATTTATAAATAAAGTTTCTATACTTATTTTTATTAGAAATTTATTTTTCTAAATTTTAGTTTATTTTAACTCTCTAAATTTAAAGGATAGTCTTAGTAGTGTTACATTGATATAAAGTAGACTAATTATACATGTTAGGTGATGATAATCCTGTTCTTGCGAGCTAGGATAAAATATTGTTAGGGTAGGATTTGATATTTAGAATACTATATGATCTTGTTGTGGAAGTGTATTAGAAAGTTTTGTAAGTGGAACATGGAGTGTGATTATATTTATTTGATTATGAGTGTCATGTGTTTGCTTAGTTATTGAAAGTTTAAAGTATATTTGAGAGTAAAATTGGAATATATTTGTATTGTATATGTTAATAAGGTAATAATTAGTGAATTAGGGGTACAAGTGTAAGAAAAAGTAACTTTTTTTTTATTGATTTAAGTATATAATATATGTTTTTTTTAAATATATGTACTTTGGTTGTTATCACTTAGGTAGTGGACTATTTTTTGAGCGATGTCTAAATAATGAATCATGATTATATGTAATGTTCAAGCGCTAACACAAATGCTTAAGTAATTTTTCTTCCTTTAGAGTGAATATCGTTCAAGTAAAGCAAAATTAATCAAAAGATGAAGTGACAATGATGCATGAGGATTTAGAATGTGTAAGACATGAAAGTACATGTTAATGTTCAAACGATAATATGATTGTTCAAACGTTGATAAATTGATTAAATTAGTGATTTTAGAAGTTGTTAGGTGATACAAGGAATATCACTTAAATGTTGGGTGAGTGTTTAAGCGAGAGAGACAAAATCAATGTTTGTAACATTAGCTTGTAACATATATTGTATGATTATTCATGATGATGATGAGATACATACATTTGTAAGATATATTTTGTGTTATATATTGTATGCAATAATTGTATGATGTTTTGTCCTTTATGGATGTGCCTCTTTATGAGTGTTGCTTGTTATAAGTATGCGGATATTTAGGATGATATCATGGTCCAATGTCATACTATTAAACACAATACTCATTAAAAAAAGAGATATCATATGTTTCATTTACCAATGTTTAAAAAGAGATATCATATGTTTCATTTACAAATGTTTATATATGACTTATTAGTACAAAATTTTCTTGGTGTCTTCCATCATCTTATTTGACCTCTTGAGTTTCTCCTTTATTATTAGAGACAGTGGCCACCCAAAAAACTTGGTAGGGATGGGTAGATATTTCAGTTTGCTAACTTGCATGCGTCATCTTCATAACCTCAATTTGAAAAGAAAAAAAATGGATAGACCCTTAACTCACATAAGTTCTTTTTTTATCATTATTGTATATAATTTTTTTGTGAATACTAAATATTTCTACTCATTATTTTATCAATACCATATATAGTATATGTTTTATTCTGATTGTTTTAAAATAATTGAACTTTAGTCTTTTTTTTTACAATATGCTTCTTTGTTTAAATATGTTTCTTTGTTTACTTGCAAGAGATAATACTTTTAACTTTAAGTTTTTATTTTAAGTGTGTAACATTGCATTTGAGATAAAAATATTACAATAACCTACTTTGAAGTTTTTTTTTTTTAAATATGCTTGAGTCAGGTCATAGATATGTTGAGCTAGAAAGTGTAGCATAAAAATCTTATTTGAGTCAGTCCATTTGTACTAGATTTTGATAAGTTAAGTAAGAACCACTACAACCCCTTATTTAACCAAGTTAGTCTTAGATACAATCGTATTTTTCAACACCCTCCAAGATGTAAAGTGAGCTGAAGGCAAAGCCTTGATCTTCCAAAAAGAATCAAACAAAGACGAACTATAACACGAATTCCTTAAAATATATTGTAAGCCGAATTGACCGAGTACCCAGTGGACGCATCGTCCTTCCAAACCCAACAATCTTTCTTACCCAGGACAAGATGCAAGCCTTATAGCTCCTGAAAAAGTTGAATTTCTTAAGACTTCTCCCAATCAAACAAGCCCCTTCTTCCAAACAAGGTCTCACCTCCAAGAACCACTACCTCATTCTCCAAAGAAGGTAGAAGGTAGTAGGTAACAGGTAGCAGGAAACAGGTAGCAAGTAACAGGTAGTAGGTAGCAGGTAGCAGGTAGCAGGTAATAGGTAACAGAGAACAGGTAACAAGTAGCAGGTAACAGGTATCAAGTAACAGGTAGTAAGTAGCAGGTAATAGGTAGCAGATAGCAAGTAGTAGGTAGCAGGTAACAGGTAACAGGTAGCAGGTACAGGTAGTAGGTACAGGTAGCAGGTAACAGGTAGCAAGTAACAGGTAGGAGGTAGCAGGTAACAGGTAGCATGTAGCAGGTAACAGAGAACAGGTAACAAGTAGCAGGTAACATGTAGCAGGTACCATATAACAGGTAACATGTAGCAGGTAGCAGGTAATAGGTAGCAGGTACCAAGTAGTAGGTAACAGGTAGTAGGTAGCAGGTAACAGGTAGCAAGTAGCAGGTAACAGGTAAAAGGTAAATAGCAGGTAACAGGTAGCAAGTAGCAGGTAGAAGGTAACACGGAGCAGGTAGCAGGTACCAGGTAACAAGTAGCAGGTAACAGGTAGCAGGTAACATGTAACATGTAGCAGGTAGCATGTAACAGGTAACAGCTAGCAGGTAGCAGGTAGCAGGTAACATGTAGTAAGTAGCAGGTAACATGTAGCAGATAACAGGTAGCATGTAGCAGGTAACAGGTAGCAGATAACAAGTACATGTAGCAGGTAACAGGTAGCAGGTAACGCTGATAAAAAAAAAAAAAACAGGTAGCAGGTAACAGGTAACATGTAACATGTAGCAGATAGCAGGTAACAGGTAACATGTAGCAGGTAGCAGGTAACAGGTAGCAGGTAGCAGGTAGCAGGTAGCAGGTAGCAGGTAGTATGTAGCAGGTAGCAGGTAGTAGGTAGCAGGTAATATGTTGCAGGTAACAGGTAATAGGTTGCAGGTAACAGGTAGCAGATAGCAGGTAACAGGTAGCAGGTAACAAGTAGCAGGTAACAAGTAGCAGGTAGGTAGTAGGTACAAGTAGCAGAAATCACGTAGGAACAAGTAACAAGTAACAGGTAACAGGTAGCAGGTAATAGAAGTAGGTAATAGGTAGCAGGTAATAGGTAACAGGTAATAGGTAACAAGTAGCATATAACAGGGAGTAGGTAACAGGTAACAGGTAGCAGGTAACAGGTAACAGGTAGCAGGTAACAGGTAGCAAGGTAACATGTAGCAGGAAACAGATATAACAGGTAACAGGTAACAGGTAGCAAGTAGCAAGTAGTAGGTAGTAAGTAGCAGGTAACATGTAGTAAGTAGCAGGTAACCTGTAACAGATAACAGGTAGCAGGTAGCAGGTAACATGTAACATGTAACAGGTAGCAGGTAACAGGTAACAGGTAACATGCATGTAGCAGGTACCAGGTAGCAGGTAACAGGTAATAGGTAATATGTAGCAGGTAACAGGTAGCAGGTAACAAGTAGTAGGTAACAGGTAACAAGTAGCAGGTAACAGGTAACAAGTAACAGGTAGCAAGTAACATGTAGCAGGTAGCAGGTAGCAGGTAGTAGGTAGCAGGTTGCAGGTAACAGGTAGCAGGTAGGAGGTAACATGTAACAGGTAATAGGTAACATGTATCAGGTAACAGGTAGCAGGTAGCAGGTAATAGGTAACAGGTAGTAGGTATGTACTAGGTACAAGTAGCAGGTAGCACGTAGGAACAAGTAACAGGTAGCAGGTAACAGGTAGCAGGTAACATATAACAGGTAACAAGGAACAGGTAACAAGTAGCAAGTAGCAGGTAGTAAGTGGCAGATAACATGTAACAGATAACAGATAACAGGTAGCAAGTACAAGTAACAGGTAGCAGGTAACAGGTAGCAGATAACAGGTAGTAGGTAACATGTAGGAGGTAACAGGTAGGAGGTAAGAGGTAGCAGGTAACAGGTAGCAGGTAGCAGGTAGCTGGTAACATGTAACATGTTGCAAGTACCAGGTAGCAGGTAACAGGTAACATGTAGAAGGTAATAGGTAACAGGTAACAGGGAGCAGGTAATAGGTAGCAGGTAACAGGTAGCAGGTAGCAGGTAACATGTAGCAGGTAACAGGTAACATGTAACAGGTAACAAGTAATAGGTAGGAGGTAGCAGGCAAGGAATAGGTAACAGGTAGCAGGTAACAGGTAACAAGTAGTAGGTAGCAGGTAGTATGTAACAGGTAACAGGTTGCAGGTAACAGGTAGCAGGCTACAGGTAACAGGTAGCAAGTAGCAGGTAACAGGTAACAGGTAGCAGGTAGGTAGTAGGTAACAAGTAGCAGGTAGCACGTAGGAACAAGTAACAAGTAGCAGGTAACAGTAGTAGGTAACAGGTAGCAGGTAACAAGTAGCAGGTAACATGTAACAGTTAACAAGTAGCAAGTAACAGGTAACAAATAGAAGGTAACAGGTAGCGAGTAATAAGTAACAAGTAAAAGGAATCAAGTAGCAGGTAACAGGTAACATGTAACAGGTAACTAGTAGCAGGTAGCAGGTAATAGGTAGCAGGTAACAAGTAGCATGTAGCAGGTAACAGTAACAATATGCTAATAGGAAGTGAAATACTCAAAGAAAACAATATGCAGAGTGTACATACACAAATATATTGGAAGTATTTGACTTATATCGCTACTAAAATCTTTGAATATCAATTATTGAGATATCTTTGTAAGACCCGAACATCCACCTTGAATAATTCTAATACATTCTCAATCTCCAGTAAAAATAATAAATAGAAAATGTAAGACAGACTTTAAGCTTAACTCAACCCCATAAAACTGGTTTATGATCTCCAACACACCTCCTCACGCCAAGACTACCAACTCGTGCGTGAGACTATATATTATGGGTGGTCCGATAGCGGGTGGCACGATAGACCCAACACAAACACTCGCTAGGATAAACTCGAAATGACTATGATACCATATTACGAAGTGGACTTTAAGTCTAACTCAACCCCATAAAACTGACTTATGAGGTTAAGGTTTGCACCCACTTATATACAAGGAAAGACTCTAATCTCTAGTTGATGTGGGATCTCCAACAACTATTAAAATTAAATAATAAGTATCTCTACAAAAATTAAACATTCCCAATGAAAATAAATATAACTTTATCAATATTTTTAATGAAAATACTTAATTCCCTTTGCAATAAATATTTGAGATTTTATATATATCGATATATCTTATAAAGTGAAATTCAATCTTCTCTCATATTACACCTAAATATCTATTATTTATTATTATTTGTCAAGTTTATTAAAATTAATATAAATACTTTCCTTCTTTTTTATTTATTTCCTCTCACATGTGTTTATAGTATTATACGGAGAAGAATATCCTTCATAAAAGATGTTTATGAAATATTTATATGATTACATTTTACAATGATTACTTATAGAAAATTTAGTATTTACTCTTAAAGTGAATCTCATAATTTTAATTAAAAAAAATATTTTAAAAAAGTATTAATAAAAGGTAGCTAAGTATTTGTAGATTAGATGACATAATTCTCATACTAAACACATTAAATAAGAGAATAATTAAAACACAGGGTATTCATTAAAAGAATATTAAGAATTTTACCTTGAAACATGAGTGGATATATATATTTTTATGATATGTGAGTATTAATGATTAATGGTTTTGAAAGACTAAAGAGTAAAATAGAACATTCGAAGGAATATGCTTCTGTACTTTGGCTATTATAAAAGGAAATAAATAAATAACAGTGATGGTCAGTAGTGCGGTGCCTCTGCGCCACATACAAACTTCCTTTATAGTTTTACTTTTTATTTTATTTTATTTCTTTTCTTTCACTTTCCCATCTCACGCCACAAAGTTTAACAGAAAGTGTACCAAAAGATTCTCTTTCTTCCTAAGCCAACGAATCCAAAATTTCACTTTTGTTTTTTCTCACAATCACAATAATCACTTCTTCTTTCTACTTTATTTCAACTTATTATATATCATAATGTATATCCACAAGGCATTTTCAATTTAATAAATTTCGGGAAAGGTTATGAAAATAACTATATACAAATGGTTTAACTACGAATATTAAAAATTTAACTTTAAATTAAACGTGATTATAAAACCAGTTTATAAATAAAATTTATATTTACTTATATACTATAAAATATTTTTATTATTCAATATATTAATGGTTCAATAATAATCCATTACGAATAATATGATAAACTCAATAAATATAATAAATTTTAAATAACTGTTATAATTATATAAAGAATTTAACTTTAAATTTAACTTAATTTCATAAAATTCTAATATTTTTATTTTATTTGTTTTAAGATTGTCAACACAACACTACAACCTTACATTAATCCCTACATTAATTATAAAATCAATTTTTAAATTTAAGTAATTATTAAGCTATATTTTAATCAAGTTAAGTATTTTAATAAACTCTTAATTTATTATATTATTATCTTATCAATTAATAAGATTATTCGCTATAAGGGTTATACCTTTAATTCTTTACTGTAGTTATAAGTTTATTAAAATACAAATAAACCCTCAATAAATTGAAAATTTTGACATTTTTTACCTTCAAAACAAGATTAATTTTAATGTCACTTTAAAACTGTCATTATTAAAAATTATATGTCAATGTCAATGATGAAAAACCGTGAGGAAAAGAATGGCTATATTTTTAAATTCGTTCTTGAACAGGTGTCTGGTGGTATGCTATCAATATACTTAATTCCAATGGCTAATAATAAACAGCATTTAGTTATACCCTAACTTTTTTCACACATTTTATGAAACTCTATCCTTTTATTATATTTTCCCACGTAAAGAGCATTTTACCTTTATACATATAAATCTTATAATTAAGCATGTATCTGGGTTTATTAGGACATGATTAAAATTGATCTTCTTTCTTGTTAAACTGATTTTATTAAAATGTATATATTTTATTATTGTTAGGTCAAATTAATTTGGCTCAAAATATTATTCGCAAATTTGAATAATACACTTAAAACATCTAAATATAAAACTTCAAAATTAATTTAAACTAAAATCAATTTTACAAATATTCATTAAAACATAAAAAAGCAACGAGAAAAAAACATAAATCTCCTAAAACAATGGAGAATCCAATTAATGCTTCTCTGAATAATGTGAGCCGAAAGAGCATCTCTATGGATAATTTTTATATAAAGTCTAAATACAAGAACATGTTCTTATCTGAGTTCATCATTAAAGAAGACTGAGTTACGTATTCGGACGTAATTAAGAACTTGTTTTTTAGTAAACTTGTTTTTAAAGACAAAGTATTAAGATGGTGTAATATGCTAGACTTCTTAAGAAAAACAGTTAAAAAATCAGAGGAAAACTCTAAATAAAAGATATGAAAGGGATCTATTATTATTTAAAAGAAATCAATATACTAACATATATGATAGGCTTTGTTTGTTTTCTTTAGGCCTTTTGCTAAGGTCAATATTGATAGCATAAAATGCTCATATGCGGCTACACCACTGAGCACTGAACCTTTATATACATGGAATAAAGTTCACAAAAATTATAGATAAAGTTTTTTACTTAAAAAATAAGAAAGAAATACAAAGTTAGGGTTTGATTGATCAATGTTTTTTTTTCTTATTATTTTTTCTAAAATTACATAAAACAAGAAAATATAAAGTTTCTTTATTTTTTATTTGTTTATTTTTTTCTCCTGTTGATAGTTATTTGTGATATTTATATCTATTTTATCTATGATATCTCGTGACACATTAATTATAAAGTTGTATTTTTTTTAACTCACTTCTTATTATTATAATTTTTTTATTAGAATTTCTAATAAACAAAATTAATAGTTGGTGGCACTAAGCATAAAGTATAAGACACTTGGTGGCACTAAACATAAGATTTTTAAGCATCAAGAGTGAAAACCATTGGCTTTTTGAGTGTGCAATTAAGCACCAATCTATCGTCACCAAACGTGAAGAAGGAGGAAGAGAATATATATGTGGTATGGGATCAGCAAATGTCAGTTTCCTCTGCTATTTGTAAGATAAGAGCTTATCCTAAAGTAATATATCTTAAGTGGTGTTTCAAGAATATATCATTGCTTATAAAAGATAGTGTATTACAATTTTGATGTTTTTTCCTCTCTCCGTAAAATAGTAGAGGAATCAATGTCATACTTTTATTTTCATGTTTTATGGTATAATGAGAGTACTGCAAAAAGAATATATAATTGATGTTATTCGTGGATTACTTATCCTTACCTTATAATCCAGTAGATCATTTTGAGCAACATACATTTTTGGAGAAATCAGTGATAAAAAAAAGAATGGTATGTGCTCTGAAGCACTATTGTATGGTATTTCAAGAATAAATGGAATGTTGTAATTTTTAGAAATTAGGGTTTTGAAAAAGTTCTCCGTATTATTGTTTTTATTTTTGGGTCATGGTTGAAGGTGGGAGTTAAATCATTCCAAGCCTTTTTTTGGGTTGTTCATTCTGAGTCTACGATTACTTGAATGATGTATTGGTGGGATGATGAGAGTGGACTCAATAGTTGTATTCATAATTAAACCAAAAACATGTTTGTGAGTATTTATGGTACTCTTTTGTCTAGATGTAGCAATGGAATATGAGAAATATAAGATTATTTGCAATTACACAATATATTATATTTTTTTATATCAGTTATTTCTATATTAATTAATTGATGTATAGATCTCCTTTACCGAGGTAGGAAATGATGAAGTTTCCACATCAACTAACAATTTATGTAAAAAATATCATATATATAATAACTCTACTTATAAAAAAAATATTGTTATATATAAACTTTGTTTTATTAAAATAGAAGCAAATGATTTTTTTTTCAGTGCCTTTAAAATACCTTACTAGTGAATATGTCAAATCTTAAGTTAAGTATTAATTTTTTATAAATGTGTTGTCTCTTTCCGGAAATCGTTAGTGAGAATCATGTTAATTTTTTTTTAAAATTTTTAACTAAAGTTAGGAATATTATTGATAGTTTGATTCAAATGACTATGTAATATTAAGTGGTAATAAAATTCACATGGAGTTTATAGATATTAAGAATTGGATTCTTATATTATAACTTTAAACAATAATAATTTACACTTATACTTTGATTTATTGTCACTTTGATAATCCTGTGTTAACATATCAACATAATCAGCACTGAATCTTCTCTATATATATATATATATATATATATATATATATATATATATATATATATATATATATATATTTATGACACCAATTTATTTGGAATTATATAATTATTAACTTATTTTATATTTAAAATATATAAATATATCTTATATTTTGTAAAGATTTAGTTAATTGTTTAAAATTAAAAATGATATAATTAAGATGAAGTATGAATATTTATTATTATTAAGTATAAAATTTATAAATAAAAAAAGTTAATTATTTAAACTTTATTCAGAAAATCATATCTCTCTAATAAAACTTTCTCTCTAACCTTATCTCTAAATTTCTAAAACATCTATTCATCCTTTTGCAAATCATAACTTGTATTAGAATTTCTGGTAGATGACATCACAATTATGTCAAATCAAAATTTGTTTTAGAGTAAAAGTTTCTATTTTTTCCCTTTTTTTTAGTTGGTTGTGCAAAGTTTTGCATGCATGAGGACTATGGGTCTTACATGTGGTCCTTTTAGGACAAATATTAATCATAATCATAAGTTCATATCAATTATTAGAATCTTATGTGTACAAGTTTAACTTTCCTATGTGATAGGAGAAGTTGGAAGCTTGACTTTAAATATAAACAAGTTTTAACAAGTAAGGAGAACTAGTTAACTTTTATAGTACCTTAGGGTAGATGATATAGATACGATGGTGATGTGATCACAATAATTGATTTTTAGGCAAAATTAAATTAATTGAAAATCCAAAAGTTTTGGTTGCGAGGCAAGTGATTTCTCACTAAGATGTTTTATGAAAACTCTCAACGGTGGTCGTTAGGCAACTAAAATTCGTTGGGCATGCTATTGGACGAGCAGAACGGTAGCTAGACAAATTGGAACATGTGCTACATTCGTGGGGCAAACCAAGTGTTGGCTGAGCAAGAGAGTGTTTTCTAAACTTTGTAAAACATATTTTTAAATGATTTTAAAAGCTAAAATGCTTTTATCGTTCACTTGTTATATTGTTGAACAATATATTGGATTAAATGTTTTTTAAATGTGATAAATGATGAATGAATGATAATATTAGTAATTGATTTGAGATTAAATGTATATAAATGATAGTGTATGATAATATGATTGTGATATAACATTGATGTTTTAGAAACAGTTATTTTGGAGTGACATAATACTACTATGTTGAGATGTAGTTGATGTATTGTATTGGGAATTGAAGAATGAGATATTTTGACTCTATTAATACTAGAATCATATAAAGAAAAATATTAGGTGGTGAGAATCAAAGAAGGGTTTTATGACCTAATTAGTGGTGTGAAAAAAAAATTGTCTAGTAAGAGGTTCCTATGACTTCAAGCTTGCCACTTTTAACAACGATTATACTAATAATCATAGTTAAAAACATTCATTTTATTATAAAAATACTCACAATGATTTTTCAAATGTTATTATTCGTTGTCGTTGTTTGCTTGTTTTGTACTAGTGACATGTATATACGTTTATTTTTAAAACTCTAGTTTACTTTGTTTTAATGTGTTTGAACGTTGTTATCTACTATAATGATCAATGTTACATGAAAGCAGATGATGTTACAGGACCATCTTAAATAACCTAAGAACATAAAAAATGATTATAAATTTATATTTTATTTATTTTCGTTTTCTTAAAGCTATATATATAGATATATATCACATTTTAGTAAATATATATGGACATGAGATTACAATTATAAATTAATTCATTAAATGAATAAAAATTTATTAAAAAAGCTAAAACGTAAAAGTGAAAATAAAGTATCTTAAATTGAATTTATCATGAAAACAAAAGAGATAGAGGAGGTATGACATTGAGAATTATATTGGTGGAAAGTAAATGTACCAAAACCCGAGTTACCGGATTTAGAAGTCAAGAGAAAACAGCCTTTTGTGGATAATTTTCAACCCACCTTACGTACGTAGTTATTAATTATACACAAAGGAAAAAAGATTGTTTTGATGTGTTCAAATACATGTCCATATCCATATTGAATCTTGTTTATGGTTTTCTCTGCGTGCAAACAACATCTCCATGCAAAACTTAATTAATCACCACTTCTCCAAAATGGGATTCCCATAATCATACCACAATTCATGCTTCTGTCTAAAACCTTTTGTCCACACATATAATTCCAACCAATTAATGTTTATTTTTTCAAACTAAGAATATTTCAAAATTTTATCATAAATGATAAAAAAAAGTCATTAGGGGAGCATTCTCTTTTTAAATGAGTACCTTTAACTGAATCCAAATTATTCATAGTTTAGCACATGACTTTCAGATACCACTATTCTTTTAAATTAAATTCAAACATTTTGTATGACTAAACTATGTCTTACTATTTTCTTTTTCACACGACACGTTAGCGTAATTAAGGTAATAAATTGAAGAAGACAAAGTACTGTAATTTTGTTTATTTGTTTCTAACTAAACAAACTAATTGGTCTAATTTTATGTGGTTTATTTATTTGTCCTGTTTGTAATATCTACATAGTTTTATATTGCATGTTTGATATAATAGTTTCTTCATTTTGTTTTGGCTGAAGATGATTGAGTTGTTGGGTTATGTTGGTCCCACAATTTATGGTGCGCAAATTGTCTGGCTCATAAACCAAGGACGGTTTGCATCTCATTCAATAAATTATGTGCAGCCATTATGCAATAAATTAAATTAAATTTTGTAGGGAAACCATTATTTATTTACCAGTCGTATAAAACCAATTTGCTGAAACAATAACTAAGATTTTAACTTCATGGATTCTGAGTTGCAGATACAATGGTTCCTACAAATGCAAATGTTCATGTGAAAGTCATAATCATTGAAGATCACTTTAAACTTTTGATATAGTTATTTTCAAAGCATCCCAAATAAATCAATAGCATGCATTTCAAAAAAAAATTATCCTTCTTGGAAAGGACGGCTATAAAAACAGATAAGATTTTTAGCACTATTTTTTTTACCAAAATTTTTTTTTGAATAAATAAGTATCCCAATTCTATTGAAATAAGATATTATATATATAGATAAATATATCTATAATTTTAGAAAATAGATAACAAATGTATCATAATAATTACTTCAAAATATCATTCATAACACTATTCACCGAAGTGAAACAGTGAAACTATATAATTTTTCATACAACTGTCATTGAACATTATTTCTACTCATTAACTTATAATTTATGTTTTTCTTATCAGCAAGAAATAACTAAATTAAATGGGTCGGATGGCCAACCCTCATACATAATAAGAATGAACAAAAGTATCTTTTCACCTACACATTGAAAATCATAAATATTCTCCTACTACCTTCCCCAGATTACTACCTAAAAAAAGAACATTAAATCGAATAAATACTTATAATTTATGTACCGTAGAAAACTTATCACACCTTTCCTTCTTAGATTTTTTTTAGCACTCATGTGCAATAGACTATGTATCTTTTATTTTATTGAAATAACTAACTTTAATTTTAATTAAAAACATTTTTGCAATTTATAGCTAAGACACTATAATTAATTAACTATTTATTAATTATACATTATGGTTTCATTTTTTTTATCAGTAATAAAAATAATAAATGTGGAATATTTTAGGAAAACTCTAACTCTTATACAATATAATACGTAATTCTCCTAAACAATTTAAAAAAATATTTGAAGTACAAAAATAAACAAATAATAATTAGAAGTTTACTAAATTTATGTCATAATTTATTAGTGTGTGTAAGTTGTATAATTAATCATTTGTACACAAGGTAAACGCTATAGGAAATATTTTCTATGCAAACACAAGCTTAGCAGACCTAACACTCAAATTCTAACCATGAAATTTAACAAACAATGGACTTAAGTTATATATATAGTGCCTATGGATAATATTTTGCTTCAAAATACGAGGCAACTACTGTTTTCTTAAACGCATTAGTCAAACAAGGTTACGTGCTACAAAAGATTGCACAAATATTTATTTGAATTCTTCAAATAAGGGAAACGAATTCATAAAATGTTGTGTAGTTTTTTCATTAATTAATCTCAAGCAAGTCAACCATGATACTATCCAAGATTGCATATTTAATTTTTTTTAAAATAGATCATCATTGATATTTATTATTTAACTAGAAAGATTTAAAGTTGATAAAAAGATGTTTTTGATGATAATTCTGCATTCAATTTTTTATGTAATTTTTTTTCATTCAAATAATATTATCAGCGAAATTAGCATTTAATTTAGTTTATTTTAAATTGATTATGTAAAACTAGTGTATTTAACATACTAGTTATAAAATTATAAGGGGACATATTGAAAAATTGGTAGAAAATACATTTCTTCACGTTATATTGATTGATGGTAAATAAAAAGGATAAACAATACAAAAAATTGTGTATAATGTGACGGTTATTTTTGTATAAACTGACGTTTATAACCGTCACAATATACGTGTGTGGCGGTTTTTCAAACTGTCATAGAACTGATCGTCACAAAATTTAATGTGACAGTTTTACGCTACCCGTCGCAACACCCGCCACTTTAACATTATGTTTAAAGTAACGGTTTTTATATATAAATAGTGTCAGTTATAACTGTCGCAATTTAATTCATTGAAAAATTTTCAGCACCATTACATAGGGTATAATGTGACGTTTTTAACTGTCAGTATTATAATAAAATTGTAAAAATAATACATCGATTTCAACTGACGTAATTTTAATTATAAATAAATAAAATTTAACCACCACTTTTTTTATAATTTTTTTATAATCTGATTTGCATAATTAAACTAAATATAATTTATTTTCATAATAAAAAATAAAATACTAATAAAATGAAATAATGTAAAAAGTTATAAGCATTATACATTTAAATAGATATTAGAATAGTTAAACTTGTTTATTGAAAGAGAAATAGAAAAAGAAATGAGGAGAGACATAAAAAAAGAAAAATCAGATTTATTAATATTTTTAAATTTATTTTTAGTCTCTCAATCAAGCAATTCAACTTTATTGGAGAATTAAGTAATATTTTTCTTAAGATAATACGAAAAAAGGTGAAAAGTCTCAGTTCTAGTAAGTTTTGCACCATCTTCCCTTTGTCTTAAAATAACTGCCACTTTAAGATTTTTTTGTGCATAAAGATTTAAAATAACAATAAACATACTATTTTAAAAATATTTTTACTAAAATAAATTTACCATTTTAATAAATACATTATTGAGACAAATTAGGTAATTAATTAAGGGACAAATTAAAAATTAAAATATAAATGTTATTAACATCAATAAACTTTAAAAGAAAAATCAGAAAACTAAAACTACACTAATTTTGGGACTAATGAAGTGCTATAATCTATAGACAAATACTAAAAAAAAGCCCTTATGGTATAGTTAAGAAATTTAAACAATTTTTTATGAGGATGATGAGATGTACTCCCTGGATACTCGAATAAAGATTTTTTTTTAATAAACTTAAATATAAGTAAATTATAAATACCTCAACCTATTTAATATTTTTCTTAAACTTAAACATCATTTACCATAAATATTATCAAAGATAATTCACCAAATATATTTTTATTGTATTAAATATTTTTTGTTGTAAATGATGTTTAAGTTTAAACAAAATATTACACAGAATATTAAAAAACTTTAACTACCATTCTTAATGACTACATCATTAATTAATTTTATTTATATTTAAATTTAAGGTAATATCACCATAATTATTTAATGCTCTCATGTAATTTTCAATAAAGAATATTTTCATTCCTTAAGCAACTTCCTGAGGACAATTGTTATCAATATTTTTTTAATGAAAATTTCCAATATTAGATTATAGAATACAAAGTGAGTGAAACAGTGTTGTTTTTTTGAAGCTGTGGATGGTGGAAAAAACAAAAGTGCTTCTCCTTATCCAAATGGCTCAATAATAGAGAAAATGATGGAGTACTATTCAATTATTGTTAAGCATGCTACAACATATCAAGAAAAATGCCTTACAAAATTATTATTTTCAATTCCTCTCTCTCTCAAACATGAGAAATTATTTGTGAAATATGAGAGACACGCCGGCTAATTTGACTTGAATATAGAAGAACGTGCTTTTGATATCATTCAAACAATTGCAAATTATCTGAGTTTTAAGTTTCTTCAATAATAAATGCTTCTTTATGAGTTGGAATGTCTTCCATGTAATTTCCTCAAACACCAAACCAAATACTACGTTGTTTAATTTAGTCATTCAACCGTGCACATTGGTCTCCATACAAAAGACGTGAATGTTTGGTATAAAAAGAGAAAATATCAAATGTTTTACACAAATATCTTTAACCTATTCAGTGGTGGAGAAAATTGAAAAGGAATGTAAACTACCATATTATATGCTCTATATATTTGATTGTGTCCTTAATATTAGTTAAATACTAATAAATAGTGTCATTTTTTATCTAATAAAAAAATAAATATTTTTTTACTAATTGAAAAAAATTAAGAACATTTAATTTTATTTAAAAAATAAATATTTGAAAACTGGAAATAATATTAAATAACTACTATTTATCTAAGAAATATTTATTTAACTACAAAAATGCTTTTAAAAGATTGCAAAGGAATTTTGAGTCCACAAGACTATAGAATAGGCTCTCGGCCCATAATGAGAACGAATGTCTTTTATGAGGCGGGCCTAATATACAGGTAGACTACTCAAACATATGGTGTGTCATCCAATTTTACTCTCACTTAACTTTTTCTTTTCTGTTTCAATTTAATCTTTATATATAAAGATTTTTCTATTTTTATTAAATAAAATTAATCGTTAAAATTATTAAAAGATTCAAAAGAAATACTTTATACATTCCATATTTATTTTTTAATAACAGTATTAATTTTGTTGCATTATTATTATTATTATTATTATTATTTTTACTTTTTTTTTATAAGTAAATATGGAGTTGGGATGTAAGGTAGAATTTGAATAAATGTCCATGACTAAGTAATTTGAGGAGATTTGCCAAAATCACTTTTATATACATGCATTTAAATTTAAATTACTTTTATTTCAGGATATAATATTAAGTTGGTCTTCAAAATCTGATGAAGATATATTATAATCCAACTGATGCATTTCTATTCCAAAAAAAATAAAATTGAATGATTAATTGTGAAAAAACTTTAATATTCAAGTCAGCATGGGTGAGTGTGTGCTTGCACATTGGATATGTAACTATATTTATATTTAGTCTTCTAAATATTGATTACACGTGTAGAATATGTGAGGTAATGTGTAGTTTACTCTTAAATTTTTGTAGAGTTGCCTAGTTTTAGTTTGAGTAATTAGGTATTTTGGGACTGACTTTACTATATTTATTTATATATATATATATATATAAATCAATTATTTTACTGTTTCTCTCTCAATCTTTTCTATTATAGGTGATAAATTTAAAAAGAATTTTTAAAAGCTGTAACAGAGTCAGGAGTTACCTAGGATATCATTTTCACTTCTGAAAATTTAACTTTATTTTAAATTATATGTATATAAAAAATATTTTTATGGAAAGAAAACCTAAGACAGTCTTGTTGGTTTTCCCTCGACACTATTAAAAGGTATATATATCAAAATTATAGAAAAATTCTAATATTAATTATGTCTTTTTTAATTCTTAGTTGTTTTATTGATGTATATTCAGATTATTTGTTTTGTGATCTCAATAGAATAATATTAGAGATATTCATTCTCATATCTTTTGTCTTCATTTTTATTCTTTTCTTTATTTCTGTTCTATTTTATAATATAGTATCAGAGCTCTGGTTGCTACATTTATCCATGGGTGAAGTTGTTGATCCCTTACAAGATCTTTGTTCACCTTACCATGTTACTTCAATAGAGTTTGGGTCAGAGTGTTAAAAGGAAGTAAAAGCAAACTGGGTAGAGGTAAATGTAGATTTCTGTCATTGGCAGGGAGAATTTGTTTGATTAAGTTTGCTCTCTCGTCTATACCGTTATTCTACGCTTCTTTGTTTAAGGTGCCTTCTTTGGTGTTGAAGGAAATTGTGAAATTACAAAGAAATTTCCTCTAGGGTTGGGGCTCAAAAGGGAGGAAGATGGCTTGGATTTCTTGGAAAAAAGTTTGTGAACCACGGGAAGTTGGTGGTCTTGGTATTTTGAATTTAAGGTTATTCAATGTGGCTTTGTTGGGGAAATGGATTTGGCACTTATGTTCAGACAAGGGTGGTTTGTGGAAGGAGATTCTTAAATCTAAATATGGAGGTTGGAGAAGCTTGAAAGAAGGTAGGTTACACAACAAGGATTCTCTTTGGTGGAGAGATTTGAAGGGGATCTGAAGGTTGGAGAAGTGTGTTGAGTGGGATGTCAGAAACGGGAAGAAAGTCATGTTCTGGGACGATGTTTGGGCGGGCAATGAAGATTTGAAGACTAGATTTTCAAGATTGTTCTTTTTGAGTACTAGCAAAGATGCCAATTTGGATTCCTTTGGGAAATGTGTTGATGGTTCTTGGAAGTGGGACCTTGTTTGGAGAAGGGGGTTGTTTGATTGGGAGAAGTCTTAGGAATTTTAGCTTTTTTTAGGAGCTACAACGCTTGCGTCTCGTCTTGGGTAAGGAAGATTGTTGGGCTTGGAAGGATGACGCAACCACTGCATTCTCGGTCAATTCGGGTTACAATATTTTAAGGGGTTATGTGAAAGGGAAAGTTCGTCTTTGTTCGATTCTTTTTGGAAGATCAAGGCTTTGTCTTCAACTCATTTTACACCTTGGAGGGTGTTGGGAAATACGATTGCTTCTAAGGCTAACTTTGTTAGAAGAGGGGTTGCAATTGATTGTATTTCCTGTTGTATGTGTGGGGAGGAAGATGAGACAACAAAGCATTTGTTCTTTGATTGTAGAATTATTTGGTTAGTTTAGACCCAGTGTTATGCTTGACTTGGGGGTGGTGTTAGTAAATCATAATGACTTTATTTCACTTTTCTTGCCTTTTAAATCATGCAACTTCTTAGCCTATGTAAATGTTGTTTGGGGAAATGTTTGGATCGCAATTATTGGTGAGATTTTAGGGCATAAGAATAAGCATATCTTTAAAGGTGGAGTGGTTGATCATTCTAATTTTTTTTTCTTTGGTTTAACTAAAGGTTTGGTCCTGGATTACAACTACTATTGCCTCTACTTGTTTTTCTTTTTCTGATTCGGTGACTTGTTTGTTTATGATCAAGAGCCTCTTGATTTTTTGAGTAGGTTGGTTTTGTGGTGTTTTGTTTTAGTTGCCCTTGTTGGTTTTGAGTTGGTAGCTTTTGGTAAGGTTTTAGGGTATCTCTTTCGAAAGGAGTTATTTTTGTAAAAGGATTGGACCACCCCTGAAGTGGTTCATATTTTTTTTCTTGCTGATAAAAAAAAGTAGAGTCCTTACATTTGATATAATAGTCATAAATTTTGAGATATAAAATTTTGGTAGAGAAAAATTTCAAACGCTCGTAACTGTGTATAAAAAGTTTAAATTGAGAGAAATGAAAGTTGCTAAAAAATGAAAAGAGAAATATGTTAGTCAATACTTGAAAGGTACTGAGAAATCAAATTCTCCAAAATGCTTCCATTTACTACAAGTTTTTTATTTATTAGTATTTTTGAGGATTTTTATAGATTTTAGGCATTTTGTTTACTTATATATACTTGTCAAAATTTCTATATATTTTTGTTGTATTTCCTTATAGCCAATATATATTTATCAAACTTTTATATTATAGATATTTCATATTTTCATGTTTAAATTTTTTTATTTTTTGATTCTTTCATTTTACATACTAATTTGTGTTTTGATCACTAATAGTAAAAGGGTAATTTATGTCACATCTTTATGCTAAACCTCCTTGGTCATTAACATAAAAAAAATTAGGGCGGCGTTTGGAGAAGTGGCGAGTCAGGGTGCTACACAGTAAGGGCGACGTATGAGTGCTTAGTGGAGGCAGAAAATACTCCTCAAGTAGAGGTGTTTAAGCTTCTATGGAAGGTAAAGGCACTCCCTAATGTGTTGATCACAGCATGGCGGGTGATTAGGGGCAGAACACCGACAAGAGTAGCTCTAAGCAGGA
>Ga0123342_1001300_pt1 | contig 41916 bp, 30 predicted proteins | sample Turbeawhitnodule_FD_89960 | JGI IMG/M metagenome (GOLD analysis project Ga0123342, IMG submission 89960) | Root nodule microbial communities of legume samples collected from Mexico - Turtle bean Mexico white nodule | ecosystem: Host-associated > Plants > Roots > Nodule | place: Mexico: Nepantla...
AATTAGATTGTAATTTGGGAGAGAGAAACTCCCTATATATTTCCTATACATGAGTGATGTAATATACACATAAGAATAATAAACATCTCTTCTTCTTACCATTTTTTATCATTTTCTTATATAATTTACATGCTTATTTACATTTAAACACAACACCATCAAATACACATCGTTTGAGCGACATTGCTTTTACACATACGCTATAAGAAAATCATTAATTAGAAACCAATTTTAGAGACAAAAAAATAATTAGTTACTATATTTTAGATACCAATAATTTTTTTAGTCTCTAAAATAGTATCTAATTTAGTCAATATAACTTTTTTTGTATCTAAAATTGGTTTTTATTTAATGATTTTCTTGTAGTGATAGTGGAAGACTTCCTCGCATGAGTGATCTCTTATTGATTGAGTGACACTCACTCCAAATGAGAGAGAATTGGTTTGACCTCTCTCTCGCTTAAGCGTTCACTCGTAGCTTGAGCAACCACGTTGTTGTTTAAGCAAGGGTACATATTTGTGTGGTCTAATAAGTTCTAGAAACCCTATGCATCACACATGAATCCTTGAGTCACCTCTTATTGCTTGGTCACTGCTTATTCAAGAGAAACTTGTGTTAACATCTTTCTTACTTAAACCTTAAGTTATAACTTGAGTGATATGCTCTACTGCTTGAACATCTACACCATTTGAGCAACTTTGAGTAATACATGTAATGATTCCTCATTGCTTCATGTTGATTCACTACTGAAGTGATATCAATCAAGAAAAACACATTTCATAAATAGTATATACAAAATATCAACTACAACTTATATATTATGTTTAAAATGTTGAAATAAGGGAAAACTAAGTTTAAGATGGAGTGAATTGTACTTAGAGGATTTTGTTTCAAATATTTATTTTATTTCAAATCAGAGAAAAATTCAACAGGTTATTTCAGTTTTTATAGAGAATGAGTTCAAGTCTGCAATTCCAGTCTACAAAGAACAAAAACAACATATTATTTTTGTAATATAATAAATTGATTATAGAGTGCTACATTAAAGAACACAAAAAAAAGACACCAAGAATTTTATATTGGTTTACTCATAATCGAGCTACATCCAGTCGCACCTCACACCAAGGTGAACTTCACTAAACCAAAACAATTTCTTTGCAAGAAATTACAACTTGTTCTTTAACACTACAAGAACTAAGAACAACACCCTATTGCAGTAGAAAGATACACCAAGAAATCCTATCTTAGCTACCAACAGTTACCAAAATACAAAACAGAATAGAAGGGTACAAATTAACCTGGACCGTGAACCAAGAAATATAACATGATCTCTCAAATTCACAACTGCAATGAAATATCTTTGGCTTCGAAAAGGATGATGAAAGTGTTTCTCGAAGAACTTCAAATATCTTTCTAAAAATATTTCACACAAAAACTTAATTTGCAAAAAGCTCTTTGTGAATGAAAACGAAAGTTTGTTTATGTAAAAACAATTAAAAAAATATAACTTTCCAAAAAAAACAATTTTAAAAGCAGATGAAAAACCTTAGTTCTTGGATCATCATATCTTTAAAGTAAAAGATAAATTCAAAGACACAAGATACAACTAAACTACCGTGAGGCACCAAAACATCTGCACTAAGATTTCATCAAACATCAAAGTTGAACCATTGAGATGTTCAACGTAAAATATCTAGGCTCCAAATATTTATTATATCATGTGCTTTATTTTATATTCATACTCTGATTTTTAAACAAATATACACACATTTATATAATCATATTCAAACATTTACATTCATTTAACAATAATTCATTTTACATCTCCGAATGAATATCCCTTTAAGAGATACTATAATTAGTTCCCTTAATTGGAGGAAGTGCGTTTAATAGAAAAATTGTTTCTATATACTTTCAGAAACTCAATGTACTATTCGAGCTCCCAAAGTTTAAATCCCTATATTGTCGGTCTAAATCAAAATTTAAAAGAAAGAAGAGAGAGAGGATTTAAATAAAAATAAGAAATTATATATTTATTTTGATTCCAATTTACTAGTGCAAATTTATTTTTATTCAATTATGCATTATTATAATACTTGAAGAAATAAATGTTTGACTGTCAATATAGCTTTGAAGATGCACATGAATTGGCGACAGAATATTAATTTATATATATGTTAAAAAATTTGGGGACTAAAACCTCTTTTATTAGTAAAGCTTGTACAATATTTTAATTTTGTTTTTCCCTCAAAAGAAAAATAAAGTTAATAATTAAATTTGTCTAGAAAAAAGAACACACTGACAAGTTAGATAACGAAAAAAAAAATAAAGAACGAAAAAAATTGTTTAGCTCTCCAAAAATAAAAACATTCATTTGAGAACCTTTTATAATAATATAATAGTATTTTAAACTAAAAAATAAATAAATATAATTACAATGGTAATTTATTGAATTGTTAAATGATATATCTATTTTTTTAGAGTGTCAAAGTATCAGCACTGAATAAAGAAATAACAAAATTTTCTAAAAGTATCCTTCGTCTTCAGTGGGACAAATTAATATTTGCAAGTCTAAGTAAACTTGTGGAACTATTCTTGTTTCTACCCGGTTAATTAAATTTTAAGAAAATCTTCGGAAAGAAATTTAAATTAGAGAATCTTATAACTCTAAAATAAACTAATTCAAACGTATAAAAAATCAATACCAACATTAATTTATATCCTTTAATTAAATGGTCTATTATTCTAATAATCATGTTAGATATGAAAATTATGACTAATTTCAAACCATCGGTAATAACTTCATAACTAATTCCGGAGACATTAACTATAACTTCATGGTGACAAAAATCACTTCATTGAAACAAAGAAGTGCTTTTTAAAACTAAAATTTATGCTATAAAAGTATATACTCTTAAAAGATAAAAAAATTTTACGATTTAAATATTAATTCTTTTATAAAAACTATATAAAAGGTTTCGAACAATTCTTAAAACTTAAATCGTCATAAGTTTTAGTTATTCTTGGAATTAGGCATTTATACATACTTGATTAATTAAATTGAATACTCAAATGGTTTTAGTTAGAAAAAGGATAAACATTGACTTGTTCTTCTCTTTCGTCTCATAACCTCATTTCTTATATAATTCCATTATTTTTTTTATCTATAATGTATTGTATCTATCATTTTTTTTATCTATAATGTATTGTATCTATCATTTATTTTTTATATTTTCTAATTTCTTGTTATGTGTCTTTTCTATCACCCATTTAAGAAGGTCATCATCTAATCATGTCATTTGATTAACATGCATGTGGTTCTTACGAACGTATTTCGTTTTCGTGTAATAATGTTTAAAATTCAAACGCTATAGTAGGATGTTTAATGGACAGTTAGCCCTAAATGCTGAAAAAGAGACCTACGCAAAACGAAAACAACATTACAAGAAGTTGCCAAAATTTAATTTGCATCCTCCATTCAATTTATATATGTTTATAGAGAGAAAGGGGGCAAGCCCATAAATTATCTATATGAAACCAATAATGTACTTATATTTAAATATTCTTACTACTTATTATCTAACTATTTATAACCTGGTTTACTCAAATCAGAGTCTAACAACATCGCTTTCTAATAAGTTTTTTATTACATTATAAAGGAGTAATTAATAAACAAAAATATTTCATAAGAATTAGTTAGATTTAGAGTTCACTCTTAAAAAAAACTCATATTTGTGAAATTAAATTTGCTAAAATGATGGGTTTTTATAATCGTTATTTTAAAAAATTATTAATTTAAAAGTTAAAGTAGTCATTCTTATAAGTTTTTTCACATTTTTCTTATAATGAAATCATTTAAGTTATTCTTTAATAGAAGACTTTATTTTCTATTCTTATCAAATCTCATTGATATCTAGCTTAAGGGCGAGAATTAAAGTATTGAAAAAAAAAGTAAATTTTTTATTTTATTGTATAAAATAATATTAAACAATTTTATTCTACAAATTCACATGCAATTTTGTTTATCTTATCTCATTATAACAACTTCATACCTCAATCTATATAATGAATTGGAAAGTTGTGTATATTCACACAACACAAAATTGATTCATTTCTTTACATGTTTTTATTTAAGCATTTTCATGTATTATGTTACTGACATATGAATCAAAATTGAATCAATTTGCTAGTATTTTAGTTTATAAAATGTACTTGATAAATATTTATATTATATAATTAAAATTATAATAAATAAATATTTTTCAACATCAATATTATATCAAATCAAAATTTGAAATATATAAATATTTTTAATATATAACTTATATTTTAGATTTCTAATAAATAAACTATACTGCAAAATAAAAATATTTTTAACTATTGATAATTTTTTAAAATATTTTAATTCAATTAAAAATAGTTAGTAATAATAGATTGAAAGATATGTTAGGTTAAAAAAACTATAATAAAAGACTCTTATTAAAAATGTTTCCAGAGAATAATGTTTGAAAAATATATATGTATTGGTACGATCCGTGTGATCGATAGCACGTCTCGAACTTCATTATGGGGTCGACCGAGTCTATACAACCTGTATCCATAAGACCGACCGACATCATAATCCAATTACGCTCAAGCAAGATCAGCAAAGCTAACCCATGATTAGGAGTTAGGTAATGCAACCCTAATCACTATCCAACTCCCTAATTTGGCCCAACAAGGTAAGACCCATGATAGCAATATAAATAGCACGCATTTCAAGAAACCAAGTACGTCATTATCTACAGTACTCTGATTACCAAGAGTCGAACCCTCTTACTGACTTGAGCGTCGAAGTGTCTTCTGCAGGTACCTCCATTCGATGCTTGCGAGGAGACCGATAACTGAGACTACGAAGGTAAGGTGAAGAACAAGCAGATGAGGTAATTGAAGAGTAGTACGACCGGCCGATAGGAAGAAAGAAGGCGAATGCTCTCAATAGTTTTTCAGACCCCAACCCTCACACGAAAACAATATATAAGTGATCTAACCACTACAATCAATTTTATGTCACATATGGTTACATATTTTTTATTTTTATTTTTAAATTAAAAAACTTAAAAACATATCACTTTTGTCGAAACCATATTATGGTTAGTAGTTGTACTTTATAATTTTTCTAAGAGTAGAAAGTGAGACCAAATTTATATTCGTATAATGTTACTTTATATTTTAATATATGTGTTTGTTGGAAGACTTTATATAACCTCTTTGTTAGCTGAATTCAATTAAACTTTCTTTTAAATGAAAAAAAACACAGAAAACTTTATTAGTGACGACACATGTAAAAAGCTTGAGATAGAAAACTCATAACATCGTTTTTGCATTATATTGATAAAAAAAAACCCCATATCATAAATTATATTACCCTATGTAGATATATTATTTTATTTTCTTAAAACATTTATTCTCTATCATTAAATTTTTTTGAAATATTCTTAAACACAAAGGCTAAATAGCTTATTAAGATTTTATTTGTTATTATGAGAACATTTATTTTCTCTAAACTAATTTTAAGACACCCTTTTGTTAGAATTCTTAACTTTATAACTACTTCAGTTTTTCACATTCGAAACATGAATGAAAGTTCAAATTAAGAAACCAAAAACGCTTTTATAAAAAATTTATATTAAAGGTTTTTTTTTTCTCAAATACCAAAATAATTTATTCTTAAATTAATTCCTTTATAAGTCTTTTTAAACTTTACTCCTTTCTCCCTTAACCTAACTTATTTATATTTTTATTTATGATATATTTTATCTTACATTTTTTATTTCAATTTTTTTCTTAGATTGAAAATACACATAGATACAAGATAATTTGTATAATATAAACTCTCAAAACATAAAATAACCGAAAAATTGACTAATATTTTTTGTAGACTTTAAATATGTTTTTATTCTAAATTTTAACAAATAAAAAATTTATATTTAAAATAATAATTCATTAAAATATATTTTTTGACAAAAAAATAAATTTAAATTATTTTATTTATTATTTTTATTTTATTTACTTATTTAAAAACATAATTATTAATAAAATATTAACAATAATTAATTATCTTAAATACAACTTATATAATCAATTATAATATTATAAAATATTTAGGAGAATATATTAAAAATATAATCAATTATAGTAAATATTTTGTTATATTTACTTGTACAATCAATAACTTATTTTTCACCAACTTTTGTATTTATGTATGAAAAGTTAAACGCTTGCTTTTAATATTTATTTGTTTTTGTTTTACGCATTTTTTATTCCTTTCTTTATTTACATATATATCCATGTTTTTTGTCTATAGAAACAAACATGTTCTAAAGCTTGATTGTTTGAAAAATAAATAGATGCCACTATGTCACACACTTATTAGTGCTTATTTTAATATACACTTTTTAAAACCAGTAAATAATTCATTAATCTGGTGTAAGAAGTACCATAATTAACGTAAGCATTTTAATATCATTTTTATTTTTTTCAAACTTTCAACAGGTAATAGGTACAGATAAATTTACTATAAGTTGATTAACCTATCCTACCTCTGAAGCATCCATACTCGTTAAAAATAAACTTATACATAATTTAAATCTATTAACAGGTTATATTTATCTAGAGTGTGATTTTATTAAATTATGTATTTTTATTCATATTTTCCTGTTAAAATTATTTTAAAGAAATTACTTTAATTTACACTTTTGTTTTGATTACTGTTTATTTGGACTACTAGTTGTTTAGACTTATATTTTAGAGTATAATTGTATTTAAATTTACATTTTTTGGACTTTAATTTATTAGCATTTATTCTTTTTACAGTATTCTTTTAGGTAATTTATTTAAAATATATAAAATATTTCCTTTTAAAAAAAAATGTCAAACAAGGTAGTTATTTTAGGTACGTCATAAATAACAAAGCAGCTTTTTAATGGACAACCGTTAACTAGTCGTGTACTTGTTCCAACCTATTGTTAGCCCTCTCTATATAATTTAATTTTCATATACTAGTGGTTAATAATATTAAACAACCCCGTGTCCCCACACACACACATACACATTTTTCTTTTATTCTTTCCCTCTTCCAACTTCACTTCTCTTTTTTCTCTCTTAATTTTTTCTCTTCCAAATTTTATTTAATTTAAAATCTGATCATACGACATTATAGTTGATAAGTCAGACTACATTTTTATCCGATCGAATCTTTAAATAGAGTAAGTTTATTTTTACTGTAAAAATCTCTTTATTATTTGTGTTTCTCTATGATTTGGTCATCACTAGGCAAGTTGAAAAAAGTGTTTTTCTCAACTTGATTAAGCTCATACTAAAACATGATAATGTTTGGATAACTTGTTTTAGGTCCCTAGATTTTAGAGTGGTTGCCCTACCTGAATAGGAATTTCCTCGGGATAAAAAACTACAAGTAAGGGAAGTTATCTATGTTTTTTTAATAGAAACTTAGATAGTTTATTTAAATAACAAGTTAATCTAGTAATTGTATGCATCTTAGGTTATAAAGTTAGTTAAACTGAATTTGATTATGAGTTTATATGAGTATGAATTTGAAATATACATGTAATTGATTTGAAAAATCTTAAATGATGTACGTATGATATGCATTGTATGTGAATGATATGTGTTGTATGTGATTGATGAAAGTTGCATGAACTTGATGTCATACATTCGGGGTAATGTATGACATGTTGTATTTTGGTACATTAAGTATGAAAATCCTACGAACAGATATATTTTGCTTCACTAATGATCTAAGTCACATAGAAAAGGTATCAGTTGGTGAGAAGCTAAAGAGGGAGTTCATACACACCGTGACCGCTTGTAGTCACACGGTATGGATGTTTGGACTTACCTTGATCTGATTGGAGTGGATTAGATGTTAGTCTCTAGTATGAGCATACTTAACGAGTATTGTGGAAGAGAATAAATCCATATGTTATCACTGATTGAAATGAAATCAAAAGGGTATTGGGGATTGAAAGGAAATCAAGGTACCGTGAGACAAGTGGATTTATGTGGCCACAATTTGATTAATGAGTCTTCCGAAAGACAATAGATTCATATGCAATCACTATGATTAGCCTGAAATTAAGGGTACCGATGGTTGAAAGGAAATCAAGGTACTGTAAGGCAAATGGATTTATGTCAAGTCAGTATGATTGAAATGAAATAAAGTACTGTGGATTGAAATGAAATCGAATTATTGTGATTGATATTTGGATTTTGTATAACTGTGTTTGAGTAAAAATGAAACTAAATTAATTATGAATTACTAATCAAATTAGTTATTTTACTTGTATTTTCATGTGTCACAACTTTATTTCGATAGCTTACCCTTGCACGTGTTTGTGTGTATGAACTGTAATGATTATATTATATACACGAGTAGGTGCAGGACAACCTGAGAGACTTTAGAGTTATGCTTTGAGCTATGAATTTGTAAATATTTGTATTTCTTTAAGTCCTAATCATGTATTAGGAATGTTTTGAAAAAATATAAACTTATATAGAAATATGTAGAACTTGTATTGTAATAGTTAGGTGTATTTTCTGGATGTTACATTATTAGTGTGGTATAAAGTGATATTTGTTGTTTGTTTTAGTGATTTATCATTTGTTTATAAATTTTTTATTTTTTATTTATTTAAAGTTTATTTTTGTAACACCCTAGAAAATACATCTAACTATTACAATACAAATTCTACTGATTTTTATACAGACTTGGAGTTTTTCAAAATATTACAATATAAGATTCAAAACTACATCCTAAAGCCCTCTAGACCCCTCGACACCTGTATGATCATCTACTCGTGTACAGTCATCGCAGTTCAAACACAACAAGAAAAGCAAGGGTAAGCTAATGAAAAGAAATTTCATAACATTTATTTCTGTAACTTGCCATTTGCATGATAAATATTTTAGCTTTGCAGGTGTTTATGGTGCTACCATATACGTAGCTAGACGGTTTTTGTGGAGGGATCTTAGTTCCTTCATAGAACTTTGGTGTATTATGGGAGATTTTAATGTTGTGCTATCGATGGATGACTGTAAAGGAGGGGTGGCTCCTAATCAGGTTTCTTGCAATGAAATCGTTGATTGGATTAATATTAATGATCTTTCTTGTATGCTTTTTACTGTAACTTGTTATACTTGGTGTAATGGAAGGAGAGAGTTGCATAAAGTTCATAGAAGATTGGATAGGGCGTAATGTAACGAAGTGTGTTTGGATGAATGGGATTCTTGTACTTATCAGGTTCATGTTAAAAATTGTTCTAATCATTCCCCTATTCTTGCTAGTCTTGCTAGTAATTCTTTGAGGAAGGTTAGCAATTTTCGTTTCTTTTCTATGTGTCTTCAAGACGCTTCATGTCTGAAGCTTATTCATGATTCTTAGGCTAATAAGGTTGTTGGTTGTCCTATGTTTATTTTACAACATAAGTTAAAAAGGTTGAAAGTTGAGCTCCGTGATTGGAATAAAAATTCTTGTAGTAATGTTCACAATGCAATTCTCCTTAAGCAGGGTCTTCTCCTTGGTATTCAATAAACCTTAGAGAGTACTGGTATGTCTGATATTGATGGGCTTCTCTCTCAAGAAAAGATTTCTAAGGAGGAGCTTGATCAGGCTCTTCATTTTCAATATTTGTTTTGGAAAGAAAGGGCTAAGATGCTTTGGTTTAAAGATGGGGATAGAAATACTGCTTTTTTCCATGTTGTGGTCAAGAGGAGAAATAATTCTACTAAGATTCATTATCTACGGATTGATAATGTGGTTATTGAGGATCATAAACTCATTGAGGAACATATTTTGGACTTTTATAAAACGCTTTATGCTGAGTCTATTTCTCATGTTCAAGATACAGAAAATATGGAAAATTTTATTGGTACTTATATTCCTGAGCTGGTTTCCTCTAAGGAGAATATGATGTTAATTAAATGTCCTGAGTGTTTGGAAATCAAGAATGTTGTTTTTAACCTATAGTGCTCTTGGTCCTGATGGTTTTGGTGGTGTTTTTTATCATTCTTGTTGGGAAGTTATTGGGACAGATGTTTGCAACGCAATCCAACAATTTTTTTAACAAAACTGGGTTCTCACTGGAATGAACAGTAATGTAGTATCTCTTATTCCTAAGATTCAGGATGTTGAATCCATTAAAGATTACATGCCAATTGTTGTTGATAATTTTAAATTTAAGATTATTTCCAAGATTTTGGCAGATCGGCTTGCTCTTGTGGCTGTCAAAATTATTTCTCCTAATGAGTATGGGTTTGTGCAAGGTAGACAGATTCAAGATTGTATTGGTATTGCTTCTGAAGCTATTAACTTGCATTCTAAAAGGGGTCACGGAGGTAATGTGGCTTACAAAGTTGATATTGACAAAGCCTTTGACACTCTGAGTTGGAAGTTTTTACTATTAGTTTTGTCACGCTTTGGTTTTCACCCCTCGTCGGTTGCATTAGTACTATTCTTCATTCACTTATGCTTTCTATCAGAATAAATGGCAGTTTGATGGTTTTTTTTTCCTTGTAGTAGAGGTGTTAGACAAGGTGATCCTTTGTCTCCTCTACTTTTTTGTCTTGCAGAGGAAGTTCTTAGTAGAGGTATCTCAAAGCTTGTGAATGATAAAAAGATTCTATATATGTCTAGTTCGCAAGGTTTTCTCACTCCCTCTCATATTTTATATGCGGATGACATTTTTATTTTCTATAAGGAAAATCATAAGTCTCTTAGAAATTTGAGTAATTTTCTTAAAACATATGGTGATTTCTCTGACCAATATGTTAATAATTATAAGAGTAGTTTTTTTCACCATGGATAATTCTACAAGATTTGTCACCAAAATTTAGCGTATTCTTTCTTGTAGTCATGGTTGTTTGCCTTTCACTTAATTAGGACTGCATATCTTTGTTGGTGCTCCAAAGGGTCGTTTTCTTCAACCTTTGGCTGATAAAGTCAAATTTAAGCTAGCTTCTTGGAAAGGTAAATCTCTTAGCATGATGGGTCGGGTTCAGTTGGTCAATACGGTGATTATGGGTCTTCTAGCTTATAGTTTTAATTTCTATAAATGGCATGTTTCTCTTCTTAAGTAAGTTGAGCAGTGGTGTCGAAATTTTATCTGGACTGGCGATATTCTGAAAAAAGGTATAACTACTATTAATTGAGATACATTTTGTTCTCCCCTTGAGAATGGATGTTTGAAAGTTATTAATCTTCACCATGAAAATAATGCATATCTTCTTAAGCTTGCTTGGGACTTTGCTTATAGCAACATGCCTTGGTCTTTGCTCTTGAAAGCTAGGGTTCTTAAATCAAAATACGAGTTTCGAATGGTTTATAGATCCTCATCTCTTTGCCCTGAAATTAAGCAGTTTTATTCTACTATACTTGATTATACTTCTTGGACTGTTGGTATATGTTCTTTTATTAATTTCTGGAATGATAAATGGTGTGCCACTACTTCTTTAGCAAATATTGCAGGATTATCTAATGGTGCTAGTATTCTGGATACAATCTCTCAGTTTTGGACAGGTAGTGATTGGAATATTTCATTGTCTTTACAACAGATGCCTCGTCTTTTTAGTCATATCATGGTTGGGGTGGAACAGAATATTCCTAATTGGATTCTAGATGAGTCTGGTCGTCTCACTCTTAAATCGGCTAAGACTTTTTTCTTTGATCCAGGAGTTCTTAGTGGTTGGGGTAAATTTATTTGGTCTTCATATATTTCGCCTTCCAAAACTCTTGTCCTTTGGAAAGTTTTTGATGGGCAGCTTCCTACAGATCAACATATTCAAAATAAAGGTCTGCATATTTGTATTATGTGTACACTTTGTGAAAAGCACGAGGAATCTATTCAGCATTTATTTTTTGAATATTCTAATGCTTTGTGTATTTGGAGTTGAGTTTGACACATTTTTCCTACTTCTCATTTCTCTAATAAGGATGATCTTCTTTCTTTTGTTAAGAGTGATTGTAGTCATTTGGTTAAATTGATTAAGCTTGTTGTGATAACTTTCTCTATTTGGATTATATGGTGTATGAGGAATTATGCTCGTTTTCAGAATAAGATTGAGGTTTCTAGGGCTATTTTGGTTATTAAAGATTTAACTTGTCTAGTGGGTAATTCGTTTAAAGCTTCAATGAAGAATGATATGTTCGATTTCAACATGCTTAAGTTTTTTTGTAGTAACACTCGTACTGGTAAAGTTCTACGTCCTCTTCCTGTTAGATGGGAGTTTCCTTCACCAGACTGAGTTAAAATTAACATTGATGGGGCTGATAGGGGATATCTTGGTCTTGCTACTTGTGGAGGTATTTTCCATGGGAGTATGGGGGAGTTTATTGGAACTTTTTCTGCGTTTCTTGAAGTTCATACTGCTCTGGTTGCTGAGTTTTATGGAGTTATACATGCTATGGAGGAAGCTTAAAAGACGGGGCTTACTAATGTTTGGCTGGAATGTGATTCTGCTTTGGTTTGTGCTCATTTACTGTTAGGACAAATGTTCCTTGGATGCTTCGTAATCGATGGAATACTTGTCTTAATTATTGTGAGAAAATTAGGTTTAGGGTTACTCATATTTTTCGTGAAGGGAATGCGTGTGCTGATAATTTAGGATTTATTCATAGAGAATCTTTTCATTAGTATAATAGCTTCCATCTAGTATGTTCTTGGAATTTTTTATGAATATGTATAGTTTACCCATGTATCGGTTTTGTTAACATATGAGTTTTGGTCTAGTCCTCCCATATTTTTTGTATTTTTTTTAATAATATTTTTTTCATGTGATAGCAAATGATTGTTGTTATTTGAAGTGTCAGTCTAACTAAGATCACAAGTTGCATAGTGATACCTAACATGAAATTTTTTATTTAAAAAAAAATTAATAAGATAATAAAGATTTTAAATTTAAGAATGACGATAACAGTTTTAATATTAAAATCCATTTATATAAAATATTGAGTCTTAATAACTAAAACCAACCTTTCCATATTAAAAAATTTATATTCAAAATATTTTAAAGAAAAAAATAATTATCTATATACTTAAGTTTTATTAAAACAAAGTTTTAGGACCTGCTTAAAATGTAAAATGATGACACTAGTTTAAAGCATTTTAAGACATCAGAATTTCTTATAAGGTGTGTATCTCCCTATTTTTTTTAGAAACAAAAGGAGATGTGTTTCGTGTTGGTCACTAGAATAACAGTATAAGAATATACAATTAAAATAAAATAAATAAATTAGGCAATATATATTAAAAGAAAATAAATTACAATACCAATCTCTCTAATTATAAGAAAAAAACAATAATATTCTATCTTAAAAATAGAAAACCAACTACATGAAAATTATAAAAAAAAAAAAAAACCTTTTCAAACTTTTCTCTACTAACACAGTATAAATGAAAAAAAAAAATTACTTTTAACAATTCAACATTTTTACAATTATGAGTTGTCTCCTATACAATTTTAACGTGATGCATTTAAAAAAAAAGGATTTCTCTATATCAAGAGTCATATTAATATGAAAAATGAGAATTTGACAACTTTAAAGTTAAAATTTATACAACTCTGACAGTTTACTTTTCAACTAATTAATATTTTATTTTATTTTTTAATTTAAAATATTATTATTAGTATTTGTTAAATGTATATTATTTATTACTGGACAGGTGAATGGGCGATCATTAAGACTCATGATCTGAAGTAGTGGTTTTTATTGTAAGGGTGTTTCTAATGTCTGCCCAAATAACAGAGGTTACGTCATAATTTATCGGGCAGCCCCATAAGAAAATAAATTTGCTTGATGTGAGAGTGGTATTCACCAACATACATGTTTACGGAACCTCTGCGCATTTAGTTTCTTCTCTTTCTTCTTGCTGATTCATGGCTAGCCTTCATTAATGATTTTATCTCATCGCTTTAACTCAATCATATCAACTAATAACTAACTCTCCAGTTTAACACCATTATATATACGCACACTGCGAAGCCACAGAAACACCACACACAAACCTCCTTCTTCTTCTTCTTTTTGGTTCATCACAACCCTCATGGAAGAAACCCAGCCTCCGACGTGCTCCAGGATCTCAACGGTGGTGCCGGCAACCCCACGAGGCGAAGAACACCGTGAGTGGCACCTCAGCTCCATGGACCTGCTCCTCAAGCTCCACTACATCAGAGCCCTCTATTTCTTCGTCAACCACGCTGCTCAAGGACTCTCCGTCTACGACCTCAAGAAACCCATGTTCCCCCTCCTCGACCATGTCACCCATCTCTCCGGTCGGATCCGCATCTCCGAATCCGGTCGACCCTTCATCAAGTGCAACGACGCTGGTGTCCGCATCGCCGAGTCTCACTGCCACCTCACCCTTCGGGAATGGTTCCATCAAAACGGCTCCTCCCTTCATCATGCTCTTCTCCCCGATCACGTGCTTGGTCCTGACCTAGGTTTCTCTCCTTTGGTCTTTGTTAAGGTACACCATTCTTCACTTTCTTCAAAATACTTTTCTTTTAATTTCTTCATAACTCTAGACTCTTTTTTTTTCTTTACTTTTCGTCTTCATTTATTGCTTTAATTTATTGTTGACAGTTGAGAATGTCTTTGGAAACTCTTTCTATGATTTGTGGCACTTTTGTTTCACGGACTGGTTGCTTTTTTTTATGATGGTTTTTGCCTGTAATTTAGAACTGTTAATTTTGGGCATGTTAGTTGGGTGTGTGATAGAAGTGTCGTGTTGCATTGCTTTAAAGACTTCTTATCATTATACTATGCAATTAACTTCATGAAAATTGCACCAGTTAATTAATGGGGCTTACGTTTTGCCTTGAATCAAATGTATGAAATTCACTTTGTTCGGTTTTGGGATATGGAAAGTAAAACAATAATTTGGAACGGAAGTGAATGAATGTGAGGTAATAAGATGGTTTGAGTTAATGAAGATGGGTAGGTTTTTTTTGGTGTGATGCCAAAGTTATCTATAGGTTTATTTTTTAAAATATAAATATATGTTTTTGAAATAGATGTGGTTGTGGGGACTAAGATAGGTTGTTATTAAAGAACAGGTCATCTTCTTAACAACCAATTGACCAATGAACATTTTTTTGAAAGAATGGCAAATTATTAAATGAAATGCAGAGAGGGTTTCTGGTTTCGTTTTCCATAATTGCTCTGGCTCTTATCCGAAAGGTAATATCTGTCGTAATCTCCCTGCATGAATGACCATGGTTAGGTGCATTCATTAATCTCAAAGACAAAATTATTGGTGCATACCATTGGACAAGTGACAGCAAGAAAAAGATAGAACACAAAAACAAACTAATAATCTGTTGTGGAATTTAACGAAGAAGAGTGTGTTCTGGAAAAAAAATGTTCATTGTTGAATACTATTAATGTGGTATTATGTTTTTTTGTTTTGCATGAAGTTCACTTGGTTCAAATGTGGAGGGATTTCTGTGGGGCTTAGTTGGTCCCACGTTCTTGGAGATGCTTTTTCAGCTTTCAATTTCATTGCCAAGTGGAGTCGAATGCTCGCGGGTCACGCGCCACCCAAAACCCTTCACGTCACAAGTCACAAACAAACTCAATCCCCACCACACAACAATGAGAATGATGGGAGTCCCATTTCCGTTAAAATGGCCACCACCGTAGAGGATCTTTGGCTCGCCACAAACCAGACCAAGATGGTCACTCACACTTTCCACGTTAGTCCCAACCAACTTAACCATTTGGTAACGTCCATGTTCACATGCGACCAAAACCAAGCCACCAAAACCTCGTATTTCGAGATTCTCTCGGCTTTGGTGTGGAAACACGTGGCACGCATCAGACACTTGGAGCCAAAGATCGTGACAATTTTGACACGTGGCAGTGACTCTGATGGCTTTTCGAGCAATAACGTGGTGATAAGTGTGGTTGAAGCAAACGTGGCCGTTGGAAAATCCGACGTGGCGGATTTGGCGAAGCTGATTGGTGAGGAGAAAAGGGTTGAGAATAATGTTGTGGAGGAGTTGGTGGAAGGAAAGGAAGGGAAAGAGAATTTGGTGGTTTATGGAGCAAGATTGACGTTTGTGGATTTGGAAGAAGATGATATTTACGAGGTTCTCTTGAATGGACAGAAACCGATGGTGGTGAATTGTGGCATTGGTGGAGTGGGTGATGACGGTGTCGTTTTGGTGCTTCCGGGATCGCAAGGTGAAGAAGATGGGGGGAGAGGAGGAAGAATGGTCACGGTTACTTTGCCTGAAAAAGAAGTTGAGCAGCTCAAAGAGAAGCTAAGAGAAGAATGGGGGGATATTGACTCACTTGCATTTTGATGATCCAAAGTGTAACTTATAGATTAATAGGTTTCATAAGTCAAATTACAACTATTAATAAAAATGTTAATTATTAAGATTGTTAGGTATGAAAAATAATGAATTTAACATAAATGTATATTTGGTTGCATTATAATACTTGTATTTGTATGAGCTAAGGTTCCAGATAGTACCTATGGCTGAATGCACAATTATTCACGTGTCAGCGGTCTCCAAATCTCTTTAAGTTTCATTCCTTGAACTCTGATGTTCGGTCGCTCGGTGGGGTACCTACGATTGCACTCTGACGCTCAAGTCAGTGTTCTGATCTAGGTATATTTTAGTGAATGGGAAAAACGTACCTTACTACTTTCACAAAAGGTTCTATTTAAAGTGCTTGGTTCATGAGCCAAAGGCCTGGATCCTTATGGGTTGGATCAGTTGTTAATTGACGTGCATGACGGTTCCCTCATATTCGGGGTGTATCTTTCGGTTTATTTTGTTATATTAAAGATATTTTTCGTATATTTCGGAATGTGGGTTGACTCATTCAAAGCCGTTATGTTGTTGTTGCGTATTTATTTACTCTATTCTTTTATGATGTTTGACTCGGGCGACTGATTACCAAGGTCGAGATAGACACGTTCGATACCTACCGGTACACTTGTTCCAAGGCTCGAAGAAATAAATTTATGAAGAGTCGAATATGATTGTTGCATTTCTCGAGGTGTGATTGGACCGTTAGAGACATTAAATGCGTTCAAGAGATGTGACGTTTGCGTTTTCTAAAAACGTCGCTACTTGATTGAATACTGTTCAATCAGATTTTGTCAACAGGTGAGATTTTGTGTCGTTTCGTAACCCGAGTGGTGTGGATCGTTGGATGAGGCAGATCGACGGTCCGAACGAGGTATGTAGTAACCTCTTTCTTATTTGGTTTCCTATAAATAGGATATCATTTTAACTTGGTTGGGTTTCGCTTTCTTGACTGCCCATAGAGCTTGTGCTATTTGCTCCGAGTGTCTAGTCTACCAGTTTTTGTCTTTGTTTGTCAAATTCTTAGGTCAATAATGTCTTCTTCTGACGACTCGTCGAATAATGTTGTTAATATCAAGTCTTATGAGGTTACCCGTACTGTATCTGGCAGTGCGGGAAAGACCAGTAGCTCAAACCATTCGGTCTCAGAAGGTCTGAGTCATGAATGGGTATATCCATGTCTTTTTAAAATCCCCACTTCTTTTAGGGATTCTGACATTTTAGATAAGTTTTTGTCCAAAGTATCATAAAACCCGGTGCTGCCTCAAACGCATTGATGGCCGATATATGTGACTATTTCAATCGGGTGTGTCACGGACGAGAAAATGCACCTCATGATTTCTTTTTTTTTGGTCTGTAACACCTTTTTCCATGATAAAGGTTAGCTATTTGACCCTGGGTTCCTACTTAACACAAACAACTGCCTCAATCATCTTCATGTTGTTTTATGATGTAACAAAAATAAAAATTAAGCAACCACAATTGTCAAATCATCAGTAAAACTGTTTAAGGTTCACACACTCACTTGGTTTTCTTGGCCTCCTTCCTTTTTGTTTTGTCATTTTCTATCCTAATCAATCATCCTGTTAAATTTTAATGTATCACAATTTCAACTACATTTAAATAGGGATTTAATCATATTTTTTTTTCTAACATGTGTCTATTTCATCTCACTATTTAATATTTAAATGCAAATTCCTTTTTTTCACAATTCAAAATTAATATTCTATTTTTTTTTATTTGAGAAAAATAAAACTAGAAAGCAAACAATTTAAAAATGAAATTTATTCAAGAAAAATAATTCAAGACATAAAACTAACAAAACAATAAATTTATTCAAACTACAAAATAAGCAAATAAAACAAACTAAGCAAATAAGCAAATATACATAAAACAAATAACCAAAAATAAAACAAATAAAAAAAAACTAAACAGAAAAACAATATTCAAATAACTGAAAAGAAAAGAGAATTAGAAAGATAAAACCATATTTGTGCTCAATCCTCTCTTCAAAAGAAGTCATCTAGTTCTTAGTTAAATCTTCATTTATAGTCTTGTTGGATCTGCCCCCTGCATAAGATAACCTATCCCTAGGCTAAAATATATAACCTGCAAAATGGTCGGGAGGCATATAGGCAGTGGGTACCTTTGAGACAAAAATAAAATATTTTTTTTTATTTTAATTTTTTAAAAAAATTCTCGTTTGAGGGAGATTTTTTCGACGTTTTACTCGCTTGAGCGAGAATTTCCGACGTTTTACTCGCTTGAGTGAAATAACTCCCAAGAGCACCCCTCTTTTCAAAACTTTCTTTCTTGAGCGAGATTTAACTCGCTTGGGCGAGACTTCCTACAGGAAAACATGATTTTGAAAAATAAATTCAACAAAGGTAACAAAACAACATAAAAAAAATGGATTGGGTTGCCTCCCAATAAGCGTTATTTTAACGTCATACAGCTTGACGAAAGTTTTTATCAAGGGGGATAATTATTCCGCTTGGTCAGTGCTCTTGTTATCACTTTCTTTTTCCTTGTATATGGCTTTTCCACTTCAATTGTTCTATCCAACATCAATTCCTTAATGACACATAATTTCTTCGCCTTCTTCATTCCTTTCACCCTACCCGCATTGAGCATGATAGGTTGTCCTGACCGATATTCATCTTCTTCCACTAGCTTTCCTTGATTATTCTGATCTCCTTTTGCCTCTAACTTTTCCTGAGGTGTAACTTTCTCCTTTGCCTTTGAACCCTCTATCTGCTCTTCAGTTATAAGGATGATCTCTTCTTTGGAAAGCTCTTCTTATCTCCCATTATATCTACAATACAATCAGTCATATCATCAAAAAGTTTAAATCTTACCTCGTCCTCCTGAGATCTTACTCTAAGTGCTCCCTTATCCACATCCACTATGACTCTAGCAGTCTTCATAAAAGGTCTGCCAAGAATCAAAGGGACCTCCTCGTCTTCCTTCATATCCAAGATAACAAAATCCACGGAGAACATGAACTTGTCTACCTTCATGAGAACATCTTCTACCACACCATAAGGATGTTTCACAGTCTTGTCAACTAATTGTAACTGCATCTTGGTGGATTTAACCTCCAAGTCACCTATCTGTCTTAACATGGTTACTGGCATCAAATTTATACTTAACCATAAATCCAATAAGGCCTTATTAACAATTAAATCATTTATTGACACATTGATATTAAAACTCCCTGGATCCTTTAATTTCTTTGGCAAGTCTTTCAACTTCAAAGAACTGCTTCCAGCTTCCGACTTTATATCCTTTCCTTCAAAGCAACACATCTTCCTTTTAATTCCTTCAAAAGTTTTTTTTTTTCTCTGGACATCCAGTAAACTAACTTTTTGGAAGAAATTTATCAATAAAAAATTATTTTCTTCTTTTTTTACAGGCATGTGAGAATGATATAATTCTTTTGAAACTTCACTCTCTTTCACTTTATATTTTCCTCCTCTTTTTTCCTCGACCTTCACCATCTCACCGTCTCCTTCTCTTATTTTTTTATCACTCTTAGTAGTAATTTTATTGCACTGCTCCTAAGGGTTGGTTGTGGTGTTGGCTGAGAATTGGCCAATTTGTCCCTCAGCAAGTTGTGCAATTTGTTTGGCTATCTGTCCCATCTGGATCTCCATACTTCTTATCGTGGCCATGCTATTTTCCTGCGAACTCACAATTTTAAGCATCTTCAACTTTATTCATTCTGTCAGGGACGAATGGATAATTGGATTGATGTTGTTGTTGGAAAGGCCTCTGCTTGTTGGATGAACTATAGTTTTGTTTCCATCCAAAATTTTGATTTTGATTATTTTTCCAATCTTGAGAATAACTGTTGGAAAAACCACCCTGCCTTCCTTGATTGCCCATATAATTTACCTCAGCTTCAGGTGAGTTGGGCTGATAAGAACAGTGACCATTAGGATGATGACCTTCCCAAAAATCACACCTGATATGTATATTCTGACTTTGGGATATGAGTTCACCACATGTAACTTTTGGGGTAGTTTGTCCATCTGTGCGGTCAGTTGCTTAATCTGTTGTGTTAGAATCTTATTTTGAGCCAGCAATGCATCTGCAGTATTCAATTCCAATAATCCCCTCTTTTGATGACTTTGTCTGCCATGTTGAGCTTGATATTCAGTTGTGGCCAAAGCCTCAATAATTCTTGTTGCTTGTTCTACATCAACAACCATCATTGTGCCACCAGTTGCGGCATCTAGGAGCACCTTCGTATCAAATCTAAGACCATTAATGAATATGCTCAGTTGGGCAATGTCTTCAAACCCATGATTTGGGCATCTTCTCAGCATCATCATGAATCTCTCCCATGTCTCACCAAAAGATTCCTCTACTCCTTGTCTGAACATAGAAATTTCAGACTTAGCTTTAATGTAACGAGAAATTGGAAAAAATCTCTATAGAATTTTTTCCTCCACATCCTTCCATCTAGTTAAGCTCTGATTAGGATGTCATTTAAGTCACTCCTTCGCTTTCCCTGCCAAAGAAAAAGGAAACAAACGCATATACACATTCTCAATATCAGCTGATTGAAAACCCATTGTCCCCACCAATTCATAAAATCTAGCCAAGTGTGTATGGGGATCCTCATGGTCCATCGCTATGAATTGATTGGTACTAATGAGGGTGAGAAACCTTGGCTTCATCTCCAAGGCCTTATTAGTAGTAGGTATAACAATGCTAGAAAAGTGTATAGGCCCTTGGTGTATGGCGTAGTCTCCAAGAGTTCTCCTAGGAGGTGGTGCTTCCTCCCCTGCCATGTTGTTATCTTCCTGAAAAATATGAATGGAAAAAAAGAAGTTGTTGAAGAGTCCTCTCTAATATCTCCTTGCCTCTGTTTTGCCTTCAATTTCCTTTTTTTCTAGCTACATTCTCAATTTCTGTTTCAGATAGCAATTGGTCTTTTGGAATCCGATCTCACAATACTATATAAAAGCAGCTAATGCAAATATATATATATATATATATATATATATATTCCAAAAAATTGAACAATAAAAGAAAATTAAATTCTAATTTAAATAAAACAAATAAAAGAAAATCCAAACTAAATAAAAAATTATTGATATATAGAGTATTTTTTATTATTAATAAAAAATTATAAATTGATATATAAATTAAATATCAAAGTTTTAACTACAAATATTTTAGATTTTAAATTAGTTTCTAAAAGACTAAAAAAGACTAATTTAGAATATAACGTAGATAATAACTAAAACCTTAGTAACCAATGGTAAAATACCAATTTATAAATTAATTTATAAATTTTTTATTAATAATAGAAACTACTTTAAATATAAAAAAATTAGTTTATAAAATTATTTCTAATTTAATTAATATAATAACTAATTATTTTTATTTTTAAAATTATTTTTTATTTAATAATTTTCTTATGTATTTTTTTATAAGATAACTAAATTTAAAACTTGTATAATATAAATTATAGGTTAAACAAATTGACGAAAATTGTAATATAAATCATGTAGTTTAATTAGAACAGATTTCAAAATAAGAAATCACTTGTGCTTATCATAAAAACATTGATGCATATCAAATTATGTAAAATATGAAACTGAATTAAATATTTGGCATTTTAATTCAAAAAAAATCTTTGATATTTGACCTTAGATTATTTCAGTTTTTTTTCTCAAATAAATAATGTAATTTTATTTGATATTTTTTAAGATACATAAAAAATTATTTTAAAATTAGTCAAATCTTACCTGTAAAATAAGATTAGAACAAAATTTGATATAACTGAAATCATATATAATAAATCACAATAAAAACTAAAAATATCAAATAAAATTACACCAACATAAGAAAAATCACTTTATTTTTGGAAGTTTAAAGAAAAAATTCTTGGTTCTTTTGAAGTTTATTTCTTTTAAGACGTGACGTTTTATTTTTAGTCAAGAAATAGATGAAATTTGTCTAAAATTCTCTATAACCATTATTTATTAAGTTGTTTAACACGACAATGAATGAATCTCCAAAAAAATATCGTTTTGGTTTTTTGTTTTTGCTAGAATTCAAGATTGTCACGATTTTCCCTCAATTTTCTTGACAGTGAAAGCAATAATGAATAAATGAGGACCAAAAGAAATGAAGATCAAAAGCAGTTAATGAATGACGCTAAAAGCTTGAAAGATATTAATCATGACAGAGACATGCACGACTTTTTTCTTGATTTCCAACGTCACTTCAAGGGAAAATAAGTACAAATTTTCTATTAAAAGATCTTTTCATGTTTTAAATTTTAAATTAAATAATATAAATATTGGGGAATTAAATAAAATAGTTAAAAATACACCATTCTTTTTCCACAATAAACCTATTTCAAAATGATTTCCACCAGTTAAACTATCTTAACATTATTTACCATATATAATAGGCATTTTCGATGTTGATGTTCACAATTTCAATCTTGTCGCTCAATGTTAAACAGTGTCATCTATATCAAAAAATTGGCTGAAATTTAATTTTGGGGAGTCGAATTCAGATTTTTTTATAATTTTTTTACTCTAATTCTTTAATTTTTATTTTGACGTTTTCTACTCTAATTCTTTAATTTGTAGTTAGTGATCAAAATTATTTTTCGTTATTTCTTTAGATTTAGTTTTTTACCATTAAACTAATATATAGGTATTTTCATATAAGAATTGATGTTTTTATAAGGTATTTTATATTTGTAATATTATGTAACGTATAGAATCATTTATAACGTTAAGTCTCACAATAGGTTATGAATCATCCATATAATATATAATCTCACGTACAAGTTAAATGTCTGATGTGAGATAATATGTATTGAAGATCGTACATCAACTAAAGATAATAATGTTTCATAATATATAATGGATACAAACCTTATTTTAAAAATTAGTTTTATAAGATTGAGTTAAATTTTTTCTTAATAAATTTATTTATATTTACTTATTTTAATTTGTTAAATGTTTTTAATATTTGATTTGAATTGAAATTTGTCTTTAACTACAAGAAATATAATATAAGTTATAATTCACATGTCTTTGAACAAAATTTTATTACACTATTTTTGACTTATAAATAGTTTGTTTTCCATGTTTTTTAACTTTTAAAACATATAACTATAAATATTTCTAATATTATTTCTACAAAGATTATAAAAAAAAAGTAACTTGTCTTTTTACCATATAATTCAATAAAATCTTTTATTGTATAAATTTTACAAATTCCACTTATAAAATAAAATATACATTTATTTATATATTATAAAATATTTTTATACTTGTATACCTCAAATAAAATAAAATGATCACATTTCTTAGTTTAATCTTTTGGTTAATTTGTTAGGATGTTAAATAGACAAATGTTTCAAACAAAAACTGTATTGAATAGAATGTTCATGGCTCAGTGCTTGGGGTCGAATTTCGATGCATGACATAGACAGATCAGCTCGGCTGTTGGGCCAGTAAAATGGGTCATGTGGTTGGGTCCAGTTTGATCAATAAACCTGTCTTGGTATAATTGAAATAACTTTTTATAGGTAAGCATAAGACTACTAGTAAAGGGTATTTGTGAACCTAAGGGTGCACTTAGTGCGTATGGAATCTAGGTCAAGTAGATGTTTTCTTTTTAAACCAAAGCCCGTGTGTTTTAGGACACGTAGGGATTAAGTTGCATGTATAACGAAAGATAGTGTAGCACCATGAGTAGGGTGCCCACATAAGCATAATGAACCCTTGATGTTGGTACATGAGTTGATGCCTTGGTGATTATTCTGTTATTATTTTATGCACTCTCTCGAAGAAAGATTTCCTTCTGTTGCAGCATCGAGAGAGTGTGCCCCTGAACAAAATATTTTCTTGTTGAGTATGCTTTCAGGAAAGTTGTTACAAGAGATAAGCTATAAAAGGAGTTTGAGACCTCAAGTTAAAGTACGTTGTTTCTAAGATTAAAACTTACTACTTCCTAAATTCTTATAAGTTATGTACTGACTTGATCGTCAAGGTGCAATCAACCGGTAGGATCCCCTCTGTTTCAACGAAGCTATGTTCCAGAACAGCAAAAAATAAGACAGGTTTATGAAGAAATAGACGAAAATTAGAGTCAACCGACAAGCAAGTTGGAATGAAAAAAAAAATTCTTTAATAAAGGAAATTTTCAAAATGAGAATTCAGCTTTCCAAAAATTAAACATAAGTATTTAAAAAAATAAAAAAATAAAAATTTAGAAAATACTTAAAAGTTAAACAAAAAGTATTATATAAAAGTTTTGAAAAGTCACATGACATGTCATAATGTCAGTGCTTACCTTGAAAGTGTAAAAAAACAAAGGCATGCTCTGTCCTCTAGAAAGGACCTCAATTAATTTAAAACACGCAAACAAAACCTTTATATTTTCCCACCCAGTGGGTCCTAACACAAAACGCACCATCTTCGTTTCGCACCATTATCCTCTCTCTCTCTCTGTATTTCGCGCTCAACCACCTCCTAGGGCTCCCTCCAGCTCTCTCCCTCACACACCCAAACCAATAACACTATATATATATATATAGAGAGAGAGAGAGAGTAAGAGGAGTGCTGTGAGCTCTGCGTGCATTCTGACTTTGATTGATGGCTTCGAAATACGAGCTGGTGCGCACCGTTTTGGGCGTTTCGGTTTCGGATTCGGTACTGCTGATTGTCACCACCTCCGCCGCCGTGCTGATTGGCCTTCTGGTGTTCGTGTTGAAGAAATCTTCGGATCGGAGCAAGGAACAGAAGTCGCTCGCAGTGCCGAAGTTGGCCCTGCGGCAAGAAGAGGAAGATGAAGCCGATGTTGGTTTGGGGAAGACCAGGGTTGTGGTTTTCTTTGGAACTCAAACCGGTACCGCTGAGGGATTTGCCAAGGTGTGTCTGCGCGTGCGTGTATTATGATGGCCACTTTCTTATGTGATGCATGTTACGCTTTTGCTTTTCAATTTTGTTGGCAACGCGTTGCTGAACTGATTCTGGATAAGTTTATACACATGCGCGCTCGCACGTTTATGTTTTGAATTTATTCCTGGAAATGTTCTCATGGGAATATTTGTTTGTTTGCATTTTAACCGTCAAATTAAAGTGGACCGGGGCCACTTGTGCTTTAAAAATGATTCTTCTGAACTCTTTTTTGTTTTTGTTTTCCGGAGAATGTGTATTTTTTTTTCAATTCTTGGTAGCAGATGCCTTTAGTTGTAAAGAGGCACAGTGTACAGTTTTGGCTAGAGCTGCTAGTATTAAATGAGTGAGGGTCTTCAAATAAGTTTGGACTGATGTAGGTAAGAAGTTAGTATAGGAGTGTTTGATTAGTTTTGATGCTTGAAATATTGGTAGTTTGACTGGTAAGTCTTTGGAGGTAAGTTAATTGATATTATGATTTGGATTTTGGAGAAGGATTAAAATTTTGCGTCTTTAAGAATCTAAGTGAGTTAGAGAAAAAAATAACGAAAGGAACTTACTTGACTCTACAGGGTCTAAAAATAGGTACACAGGAAAGTTAGAGGAAAGATGAAGACAGTATTATTGTGGACAAGAATTACAAGGAGAATGCTGTGAATGTAAAAAAATAATAGAGACAAGAATTAACTCTAAAAAAAATTAATGATTTAATGAGACTATAAATATCATCAATGCTTATACACCACAAGTAGGACTGGATACACTTCTGAAAGAAAAGATTTTAGAAGATTTGAAGGGTATAATTCAAAGTTTTCCTCAATTAGAAAATGTTCTAGGTGGAGATCTAAATGGACATAGTAAGGCAATCTGTAAGAACCGAAGGTGGTTTTGGTTTTCGAGAGCTCAATGAGAAATGATAATCTATTCTTGATTTCTCAATGGCATATGGTTTCAATAATTATGAACACTTGTTTTAAGATGTGAGAGGAACATCTAAGCATTTATAAGAGTGAACACTCAAGAGTTTTCAACCTGAAATCAAGTAGTAACAACTTAAGCTTTATCAATCTCGGGTAGTGGCACAAAGTGGCTGAACTCAAAAGCACTGTATGTATCAGGGTAATGGATAGTGGGATGACTGCTATAATGAAATTTTATGTACACGTTAAATAATCAGCACACATGCTCAAATATGAAAAATCATCTAAAGTTAGTGACATTCATATGCTGTTATGGTAATAGAGAATATAAACCAGAGTTGAAATCATGAAATACCTGTGTGAGATAGTGTTTACTGTAAAAAAAATGAAGGGATAGAACAATATGTAAGAGATAGATAGTGTTAAGAGAGTGATCTGAATAGAAATAAAAGAGCAGAACATTGGAAATGGTGCCCAAGGACAGGGCAAGATCAGAAACACCAGGAAGGTGCAGGAAAAGGTCAGAAATGTCCAGATATGGCACTGAATAATGGTCGATCATGTTTCAGATACACATGGGAGAACAAAATGTTGGGGATGGTGGTAGAGAATATAGAAAACTAGGCAGAACCACCAAACTAAGGCTAGGGAACAAAGAAGTGACAAGAAAAGGTGTGAAACAGAGAAAAAAATCAGATTATTATGGAGGATAAGTTTATGAGTTTGCCCCCCAAAATCCATGAAATAACATCGATTTAGCCAATAAAGGGTCTTTGGTGATGAGTAAGAAGAAAAGGATCTTTGACATGTGAAAGTAATAGAGCTTGCAACAATGTGTGATGTTTTTAGCAAAAAGCACCGTGATGGTCAAGTGCAATGCATCTGAGTTACAGGAGAAGAGGGGAAATACTATTCTGCACTATTTGAAAATTATAAGCTCAAGGGTAACATACATTTGATTTTAAGAATAATGGGCTATTTGGACAAACTTCTCCATGAACTCTGCTATAGGAAAAAAATAAATTTGACTTCTTCTTAAGCTAATATTAGCTTATACGTAGGTTAAAAATAAAAAATTAGAAAGCTAGATGAAAGAGCTTTTACAAATAAGCTCATTCATAAGCTACTTTTAGCTTATGGAGAAGATAATTTTATTATTTTGTTCCTATTATTCTCTCCTAAAAGGAGGTTATGGAGAAATTAGTCCATTCAGAACCTGAGTTATTGGTGGAAGGTAATGATAAACACTCGGTAGTGCTAACATCATTTGGGGATGAGTGCCTAAGAAAGTTAGGAAGGTGTGCAAAACAATCTCGGTGAGTTTAAAGATTTTGGGATATGCATAAAGAATCTTGGTGGTGGAATGGAATGCAAGTGTGCAAGAAGAGGTAAGAAACAGCAGGTAGTGTTTTAAGGCCTTACATCGGTACTAAAAGTTGGGCAAGGCACTCGAAGGTTAAAGTTGAGACAAGGAAAACCTGTGTGAAGTCATGATCCCAAACTTTTAAGGAGTTTTATTGAAATCTTGGGAGCTAGGAATGATATATAAGCTTGCCAAAAATAGAAAGGAAGCTAAGAGATTTGTACTAAGTAATGTATATTGACCATGAAGAAGGAAACGTTTTGGTTATAGATGAAGATATGAAAGAGAGGTGGAGAACTACTTTTTTATGATGGGTATGGATCAAGATCAACCTGTAATTTAGAAGGATTAGAAATCTTAGAGGACAAGCTAAAGTTGGCCTAACATCGTAAAGTTCAAGATGAAAGAGGCTTTGAGAGGATAAATAATGGTAAAAAATAGTTGGTCCTGATGCTATTTTAATGAAAGATTGGAAATGTAATAAGGCTTGTGTAGTCCTCCCTTTACAAGTTGAGTTTGTGGGATTGAATTAGAACTAATCTCATATTCTAAGAGCACCAAAAGAAAAAGGATGCTGATGGTGTCAATTTGGAAATAGTTAAGAATGTGTTTAATACAACTGAAATTATTAGACTTTTGCTGTCTTTTGAAAGTACAAATTGTTAGAAAGATAACAATGCATTTGGAACATCAATTGGAATTTGTAAGCAACTTTTTTAAATATTTTTTTTTCATTTATTTGAAAGTTTGAAGCCAATAATTATTTCTTAACAGTTTTTTTTTCTACCCTAAATGGTTATCCCCATATTACTCCCAAATTTCTTTGACAACTTTTTCCCTTTTAGCTTTTTTCTCAATGACTTTATACCCTTTTCTCGTAAGTTACTATGTGAAAGCTGTTTTTATTGTATCCAAATGAAATTAATTATCTTAAAATATTTTTTTAACAAACTTGACCAAATAAAATTGATTCTGATTGTAACTGGTTATAATAACAATCAATTATTGAAATCTAAATTTTGCAATTTTTACAAAAACACAGATATTAAATCATTAGATCCCACATTCGCTAAAAATATGACTAAATTGTAGTATATTAGTGAGTGTAAACCTTACCTTGCTAGTCAATTTTGTAGGGTTGGGATAGGCCTAGATCTATTTCCTAAGATGGTATTAAAGCCTATAGTAGTAAGATTTGTTGGACTTACTGTGTCATCCACTATGAGTCTGCTATTAGACCAACTACAAATATTTAGTCCTATGTTCAAAATGTCTAGTCTTTGGTGTGAGAGGATGTGTTAGAGATTTCTCATCAAGTAGAGATATAATCAAATTATAATATATAAGTTGAAGTAAACTCTACTTTCCAAGTCAGTTTTGTAGGGTTGAGTTAAACCTTAATTCAGTTTCTAAGATGACATAAAAGCTCGATTTAAAGAGTGATTTTGTTGTTTTCTTAAGAGCATTTTGTATTTATACCTGCAGTCAATCATGTCTTTGTTATATAATCACTATTTTTATTTTCTCTTTATATTATAGGCTTTGGCAGAGGAAATCAAGGCTAGGTATGAGAAAGCAGCTGTGAAAGTTGTTGACCTGGTAAGTTGTCTGGCCTGAAAGCTCAGCAATCCCTCTGTCATGGTTGTAGTGGCGAAAAATGTGTCATTTCTCAAAATGTTTTGTTTTGGGGACTTCCCAATAGTCTTTTGAACTAGTGACTTAGAGAATTATTCAATAGAAACTTCAAATGGAAAAATGTAGCTTGATGTGGCTTTAGTATTTGATATATATATATAAATTGAACTAGGATGACTATGCAATGGATGATGATCAATATGAAGAGAAGCTGAAGAAAGAGTCACTTGCATTTTTCATGTTGGCAACGTAAGAGTTATGCACATATAAGTGGTTGAAAACTTGAAATTCATTTTGTACTTTTGAAAGAGTTATGTTCATTTGGTCCTGACATGGCAGGTATGGAGATGGAGAGCCAACTGACAATGCTGCAAGATTCTGCAAATGGTTTAGTGAGGTTTGTAGTATTACATCACTCTTCTAAGAAATTCCAAGATTTAATGTCTTTTTCTCTCTAGCTTTACCTAAAAGTATTCTAATTTTTGGGGACATAATTTTAGGGTAAAGATGAGAGGGGTACCTGGCTTCAACAACTCAAATATGGTGTTTTTGGCTTAGGTAACCGGCAATATGAACATTTTAACAAGGTAAAATTCAGATAGTTTTAATTTTGCTTATTTGAAAAAAAAGTTCATCATTTGATCATGCTCTTCTGAAACAGATAGGTGAAGTAGTTGATCAAGAACTTAGTGAACAAGGTCTGTTATCTCATCATCTGTATTTTCTTGTGATCTCAAATGTCAAATTTGTAAATCTCTCCTTATTGATTGCATGATATGTTTATTCATCATTTTCATCTGTGGTGAAGATTTTATTTTCCTCCCCAAAATCTATTTTCTTGTGTAACTTTATTTTGCTAGCTTAGCATGAGTGGTGCATTAGTGTGTTAGATCCAAAGTTTTTAGTATGCACATACTGCCATACCAGAAATCTAACTGATGGAAAAACGTTTATTGATGCTTGGAGAAAGATACTATTGCATTTGTCTGAAAATCTTAATATTGACTTGTATTTTGTTGATATAATTTAATTAAACAATTATATTGTGTCTTAACAATCTCGGAAAAACCTGTATTGCTAAATTATAGATTTAAGACTTTTCAAATTTATATTTAAAATTTAAATGCATAGAAGTTATATATATGGGAAGCTAAAACATGAATCTAAGTTTTAAGGTTTATTTAAGACTAAATGGTGATAAAATATTTTTTGACTTTGCATAGATATCTTATATGCAGTTTTGTGCTTGGGACAGGTGCAAAGCGTCTTGTTCCACTAGGGCTAGGGGATGATGATCAATCCATTGAGGATGATTTTGTTGCCTGGTAAGTATAATCCTGTTATGCATAAAATTCACTGGGGAATATATATATATATATATATATATATATATATATAAATTGTATGAAATGTGGTATTTAGGTTAGCTATTGGCTCTTTTCAAGAGTGGCCAAAACGGGTTACCCGGCTTGGCTCACTTAATTTAAACAAAATTCAGCTTGTTAGCTTTTTTTTTCTTCAATCTATTCTTTTCTAATATGAAAACTGGAACCAAAATCCAAATTACTAGGATAATCATGATAATCAGGCTTTCATCCACTTTGACAGCTCTACTTTTTTCCATTTAATATGTTTTGAATTTGTTTTTCCTTTTCAGGAAGGAATCTCTATGGCCTGAGTTAGATGAGTTGCTCCGAGATGAGGATGATGTAAATACTGTCTCTACTCCTTATAAGGCTGCTATTCCTGAATATCGAGTGGTTATTCATGATTCAACTGTCACATCTTGCAATGATAATCGCATAAATGTGGCAAATGGGAATACTGTATTTGATATACACCATCCTTGCAGGTATCTGATGTGCATGTTGATTTATGGTTGTTGTTATTGTTTACTAAGCATGCTACAATGAAGCTGTTGTATCTTTTGTTGAAGGGTTAATGTTGCAGTTCAAAGAGAACTTCACAAACCTGACTCTGACCGATCTTGCATACATTTGGAGTTTGACATATCAGGGACTGGCATAATGTAAGTTGGACTATGTCAGCAATGAATGACCTCATTTATTTTGTAAACAAGTCTCCCAGAAAAATAAGTAACCATAGCCACAAATTACGACTATATTTTATCTTTTATGTTTTTTAAATAATATTTTGATAAAAAATATTTTTAGATTTGTGCATTTATTTTAAAGATACTATAGGATTATTGTGGTGTGGTGACAGTTTGGTTTTAGTTGGATATGATGAATTTGGAGGTATTTTAATTTCTACTAGGGTTTAAAATGTTATTCTAGTATTATTTTGCCTGAGAATAGAGGTTGCAGCCAAAGAAAAGGAAAGGCTCAAAGAGAGAACAAGGTAGACCAAATTGGAACAAGATAGATTGTGTGTTAACCAGGATGCTCTGTATCTATCCTTCAATCTAGTTTTTCATGAGAAAACAAAAATATAGAGGTCCTTCACCATTGCATCTTACAAAAGATTCGTTTCAGATATGTTTTCTCCCAGATCAACTTGCTGACATCTTAATTCTTCACTAAATCTTTACAGGATTAGAATCTGGGTTTAGCGCCTAAGTCAACTCTAAACTAACTTTTAAGGTGAAGATTGTTCAAGAATTTTCCATAGAGGCCACATTAAGGTGGCTCAGGGGTACAAATAACTTGACTTTCTAATAAACCCCTTCATGCTCAACAAGGCTATGGCATTAAGGATGGCTGAACAATGGATCTAGGATAGACTATTTTAAAATTTGGACATAGAGTCTAACTCAACCTTGTAAAGATGTCTTGACAGGTAAGGATTATCCAAGCGTTTTATAAGGACACCACATTCACTACATCTCTACTCCGTACTGGACCACACACACTCCCCCACACCCAAAACAATAAAGGTGTTCCAAAGAGGTTGCAATTAAGGCAGGCCAAGGATGATCACAATTAAGACAACTTTTTATCACATAACCAGCTGATGAATATAATCTCTAAACGTGAGGGTGGGTGTTGAGTATTTTATATTCATTTAGTGTTATCCTGATTTAGGGTGATATTCCCTTGACTTCTTATATAGTTTACTTATATAGCTTGATCTTAATTCCTAAACTTTAGAGATCTTTATTCAGACCCCTTGTATATAAATATGTCCTACCTGTAATTCATGATGCATGAGAAAGTGTTCTTCTCCAGTTTCAACTGTTAACAATTAAGTAATCGGGTGGAGGGTTTTGTCTGATCTTTTTTCAGATATGAAACCGGTGACCATGTGGGTGTTTTTGCTGAAAACTGTGATGAAACTGTTGAAGAAGCTGGAAAGCTGCTGGGTCAGAATTTAGATTTGTTGTTTTCCCTTCACACTGATAATGAGGATGGTACTCCCTTGGGAGGATCTCTACCACCTCCTCTTCCTGGCCCTTGCACACTGCGCTATGCTTTAGCTCATCATGCAGATCTCTTGAACCCCCCACGCAAGGTTTTTATATGATATTCATAGACTGTTTTCCATTTCCCTATCTTATATAACAGTGTCTTTCAATAGAGATTTTTTTTTTTAAAATAAAGGAAGAAACAGTTAGATGTGCTTCTCTTTCAGGCTGCTTTAGTGGCTCTGGCTGCACACACTTCGGAACCCAGTGAAGCAGATAGATTAAATTTCCTCTCATCTCCTCAGGGAAAGGTTAAAAAGACTGCGGAGTTATACTGTTTCTATTTTCAAGTCTTGACTTTTCTATCTTTTCCTCTATTAATAATAGTTTGAAAATTTTGGTTTTCCAGGATGAGTACTCCAAATGGGTGGTTGGAAGTCAGAGAAGTCTCCTTGAGGTTATGGCTGAGTTCCCGTCAGCCAAGCCACCCCTTGGTGTTTTTTTCGCTGCAGTAGCCCCTCACTTACAACCTCGTTATTATTCTATTTCATCCTCACCTAGGTGATTATCTTATACTATCTAAAATATATGGACAAAGTTTATGAGAGAACTGGCCACAAATAACTTTGTTTTTATTTTCTAGATTTTCCCCTCAAAGGGTACATGTAACTTGTGCATTGGTATGTGGTCCAACTCCTACTGGAAGAATTCACAAAGGAGTATGTTCAACCTGGATGAAGGTATAAACTTTTCATGGATTCACCTTGTGTTATAGAATTCTTGTTTTGACATTTTGGACAATTTTCTTAATTGTGTGAATTTCCCCCTCCTGTGAGTGTACAGTTATCATTTAAGCTTGGTTATATCTAACCTGAAGCTCCCTCATAAAATTATCAGAGCGCTATTCCCTTGGAGAAAAGTCATGAGTGTAGTTGGGCTCCTATTTTTATCAGAACATCAAACTTCAAGTTACCGGCTGATCATTCCATTCCTATTATTATGGTTGGTCCTGGAACTGGCTTGGCACCTTTCAGGGGATTTTTACAGGTACATGAATATTTTACAGATAGTTAAGTTTTTAAGTATCTATGGAAAGAAGGTACGTGAACATTCCTTTAACTGAAGATGGGAGATTTTGGGGAAAATGTAGAATAGAGAGTGAAGGACAGAGAGGAATCAGATAGAAAATACGTACATATGTAAATCAACCACAATAGTGAGCTAAAAATTTAATTCTGCAATAATAGCCTAAAATACAAAATACCTAATTCTGATTCTTAGAGAATTAGAAGCTCCAGTTCAAGTCCTAGTTTATCATAAAAGTGTAGTTTACCTAAATGATAAAGCGCTTGTTTGGGAAAGTAGATTGTTTTGTGAGAAGTAATTACTTATTTTTCAAAAATTCTTCCAAGAAATTGGCAAAGATAAGTGGTTATTTCTTTAAAAGTAAATTGAACCGAATACACAATAATTTCTAGATTCCCCAAGTGTTCATGAACAACATGATACTGTTGATTCCATAAACTTAATTTATGGTAAGATTCTGCCTTTCAATTCTTGCATTATCTTTGACTTACGCAGGAAAGGTTGGATCTCAAAGAGAATGGTATTCAACTTGGATCCGCAGTACTCTTCTTTGGATGTAGGAATCGACAAATGGTAAAATGATTACTTGGTAGGCATTCTATCCCAATGGAGTTTTAGCATGATGTGTGACTTTCCTGTTTATAGGATTTTATTTATGAGGATGAGCTAAACAAATTTGTGGAACAAGGTGCTCTGTCAGAGTTGATAGTCGCATTCTCGAGAGAGGGACCTGAAAAGGAGTATGTTCAACACAAGATGATTGATAAAGTAAGTGTCATTAGCTGCCTACCTTGTAGGCAATGGGTGCACTATGGATAATTTTTTCATCGCATTAATTTTCCGTGTGCAGGCAGCAAATTTGTGGAATTTGATTTCCCAGGGAGGTTATCTTTATGTCTGTGGCGATGCTAAGGGTATGGCAAGAGATGTTCATCGGACTCTTCATACCATTGTCCAGCAGCAGGTGCTGATTGTTTCTTTTCATCCCTTCTTTCCACCAACGCTTAGGCTTGGAAGCGTCTCTTTTTCTTATTCCAAGTCATGCATATGGAGTGTCATTTTTAACATGAGTGAATCTATCTATCTATATATATATATGTATGTATGTATGTATAATTTGGTGTCGAAATCAATCCTTATATTCGAAGTTCTTATCCTTATAAATCACATCTACAAAATCTTATATTAATTTAAGAGTATTTAATACTTATATATAAAATCTGTAGCAATTATACTTTTAAAATATATATAAATTAAAACCTTTGGTTATATACTTGTTTAATTTTTACAAAATTTTACACTAACAATGCTTACATAGTTATACTTATACTTTAATGGCTGAGTTGATAAAAATCCCAATTTATACTTAGTCATTGATGATGAAAGAGTCAGTGTCTTATAGTGACGCAATTTAATACTTTATTATCGATATAGCTTAAGTTAGACGAACTTTTACATTATCAATAACCCCATAACCCCATAGACCGTGTTTTTTTTGACTTGGCAGTTAAATTATACCTATATACTATCATGTGTTAAATTTTAACTGTACTTGCTTATGCTATTTATCTTATATTTATTGTGTATCAGTTGAGTTTTTTGAATTATGTATGATTAAAAACTTCAGCAAAACATTAAATTCATAATAGTCTCCTTTATTCTGACTATTTGCCAGCTTAATTTTGGTTGCCAAGTCATTCACAGTTAATACACCATATGGGATGTTAAGAAGAGCGTTCAATAACTCATTTTAACTTGTAAAAGTAGTATATGACTCCTATAGTTCCTTTTTAGCTTATTAAAGTAACGTAAACTCTTAGTGAAGTTGATCAAAATAATTTATTTATTTATTTATTCTATTAAATTTCATATTTGAATTTATGACATAAGATAAAAGTTTGTTGAAACACTTAATTCAGAGCTATGTCTACAACATGTTTATGAATTTAGTTTTATTTTCAGGAAAAAGTGGACTCTTCAAAAGCAGAGGCTATTGTGAAAAAACTCCAGATGGATGGACGTTATCTTAGAGATGTTTGGTAAATTTTCCCTGCTATTGCGTTTGTTAAGTTCAAGATGGGTTGAAGGATATTTGATAATCTGCTATCACGAAGTTTTGTGACACCAATGGCGGAGGCTGGAATTTCCGGTGAAAGCAAATCGTTTTTGTGGACATTTGTATGGTTTTCTTATATTTTTTGTCGTCTTAATATATTCTCTTATCATATATTTGAACTAGGATTATTTTTAGGATATTGATAGATAGCCTCAGATGATTTATACGTCTCGGTTATTTCCAATGGGCATGTATCTAAGTAGTAGGGATTGGTAATGAATCAGAAGTTGTTGCATGAAATAATTCAATATTCTTCTAGTTGTATCTAGATATAATTTTGGTAATATTAAACAAGGTTTTGTCAAGATTTCATGACTTTAGAAAAGGGTTAATGTTTTTTTTTTTCGTAATGTGAAAAACATGGCTATTGGAAGCTAATTGGGTGGGAGGGGTACCTTTTCTTAAGGTAATATTCAGTTGATGTAAATAAGGAGGTGAGGATTATAGATAGAATATGAGCTGATGGAATGGAAATGGCGGTGGAGAAACCATGTTTGATGGAAATAGATAATTTGTTGGGCTAGGTGTTAAAGTATAAGAGAAATGGGTTGGAGAGGCCCTCTAAAAATTGGATAATATGCTTGGAAAGTTGAAGTATTTTCCCATGATAATGTGGTAACCGTTTCTTCCGGCACCTCTATATGTTCTTCTGGTACCTCATATAAAATATGAAAATATTTTTTTATTTTTCTTATGTCACCTTCATATTTTGGATTAAATAATCTAGAATGACATTTTGGATTATATAACTCGGAAGTCTGGATTTGAAAGTATGTTACGTTGTAAAAGGGTAGGGATCAGAACACAAAGAGAAAAACTATGAAAAGAACTAACTAAGATAAGGATAAAACTATATTATCATTCTCTACCCTTTTTACAACCATGAAGGCCATTATAAGGGGCAGCTGTACCAAATGTAACAGAAAGCATACAGCATAACAAAATTATATTCTTCCTACACTAAAAGACAGCTCATTGCTTCTAGATATAATCTCTAAATTTGATGGGTTTTCCTCTGCTTCTAATGGGCCTGGGCTGTTTATCAACTGCCTCTTCCTTTGAGACAACCTTGTCCTCAAGGTTGAGACTTGGATTTGCCAAAATGGATGGGGTCTCTTGGGCTGTGAAAGGGAATGTGGGTTGTGTGGTATAATGGTTGGATGGGCTACAATTTGTTGATTTTGGCTAGGGTCCGTGGTATTAGTTGGAATTACTTTTTTGGATTGGAATGTAGTGGAAGCATTGGGCTTTGGTGTAGTGACCTTGGTACCATGCGAGTCTAGGACCGTTGGGTCAGGGGAAGAGTCATGGGCGAGGCTTACAGTTGGATGGAAAATTGAAGGAGCATGGTGCAATGAGTGGTTTTCAACTGGAGTGGCATTGGAAATTGGATTGTCACGTGATGCTGCTACTGAATGGGACTTTGAAAGGAGTGGTTTTGGTGTGTGGGTTACAACTGGTGGGGCTTTGGGAAGTGTAAGGTCACATGCAAAAGAGGGTGGTGGCAGTTTAAGTGGGGCGTGGACCATAGATGGTTTCTACGTGTCTGCAGATGTGGCTTTTGTGGGTGCTTTAGTTGGGTTCATGTTTAATGAGTTAGAAGGAGTATTGGAAGTCTCAGAATGTGAAGTATAGTTTGGGAAAAGAGTTGGGAGGTCGTGGGTTGGAACTATTGGGTTCTCTGTTTCGAGAGGGAATTGGAAATGTGATGGTGGGGTTGGGCCGTGATAAGGTTTGAGAAGGGAGATGTGTAAGACTGGATGGATACGTGATGACGGGGGAAGGAAAAGTTCATATGCCACTTCACTGATGCGACATTTAACGGGATAGGGATCGAAGTACCTTTGTCCAAGCTTATTATGAGTCTTGGACGAGAGTGATGTCTGGCGGTAAGCTTGTCGTCAGAGCAGTACCCAGTCGTTTTCTGAAAAATGGTAATCACGTCTTTATTTGTTTGTTGATTCCGCCATTCTTTGTTGTGTTGCTTTCAGTGTGGCTTTTAACTGGTGCAACATTCACGCACGGTCCTGTAGTGTGGTGTCCAGTGTTGGTTCTGCGACAATTCCTGGAACGTAATCTAGAAGGGAAGGAGGCGATCTTCTATACAGAGCCTGGAAGGGTGTAATTTTGATGGCTGAGTGGTATGAGGAGTTGTACCAAAACTCCGTAAGGTGGAGATAGCGATACCATGTTCAGGGGTTTTCGCTGGTAAAACACCTAAGGTAAGCTTCTAAACAGCGATTTATAACTTCAGTTTGACCGTCGGTTTGGGGATGATACGTCGTACTGAACTTTAATTTTGTGCCTTGCAGATGAAACAACTCCTTCCAAAAATGGCTCTGGAACACTGGATCACGGTCTGAAATGATGGATTTAGGGACTCCATGTAACATGCAAATTTCAATAGAAAAACGGTTAGCTAAATGGGTGGTTGTGAAGGACGTGGGAAGGGCGATGAAGTGGGCTGATTTGGAGAGCCTATCACAAACAACCCAGATGATCGTGTGCCCAAAAGATGAAGGTAGGTGCGTGATGAAATATGTAGTTAGTTCTTCCCACAGTTTGGTTGGTATGGGTATGGATTGGAGTAGTTCAAAAGGTTTATGATGTAATGATTTGTTTTATTGGCGGGGTAGGCATTCCTTGAATACCTTTTGGTGTCGCGGTACATACCAGGCCAGAAAAAGGAGGCTGCGAGCCTGGCCATGGTGGCCTTAATGCCCGAGTGGCCGGCTGTGGGAGAAGCATGGAACTTGTGGAGTATGGCCGAACGAATGTGCTATATGGAAGGAACGTATAATCTTTGAGCATGGTATAGAAGGTCGTGGTGAAAACTGTAATTGGTGTCAGGTAATGAAATTAATCTGTGAACCTCTTCTTCTCCCCTTTTTGTCTTGTAATAATCTTGTAATTCCTTGAACATGTTCGAAATCGGAGAAGATATGGCCAAAAGGAGGGATTGGGGTGGCCAGGACAAGAAATCAACAACTTGATATTGGCGGCTTGGGCGGTATTGGATGTCAAAACTGTATCCAAGCAGCTTGGTAGCCCCCTTTTGTTGTTCTGTGTGTGGCATGCATTGGTGAGTAACCCCTTTAAGCTTTGTTGGTCTGTTATTACTGTGAAATGTGTACCTATGAGATAATGACGCCACTTTTTGACAGCTTTTGTTATAGCTAGCATTTCCTTGACATATGTCGAGCTAGCTTGCATTTTTGGGCAAAGTTTCTTGCCGAAGAAAGCAATGGGGTGACCTTCTTGGGATAGCACAACTCCAATTGCTATGTTGGAGGCGTCGGTTTCTACCACGAACGGTATGGCAAAATTATGAAGACTCAACACCGGAGCTGTAGTTAGGATATTTTTCAATTTTGTAAAGGCTTCCTCTGCATTTGTATTCCATGTAAACATTGATGATTTGAGTAACTCCGTGAGTGGCGAGGCAAGAGTGGCATAATCGCGAATGAACTTCCGATAAAATCCCGTAATACCCAGAAACGCATGTAGAGTAGTAAGGGATGTAGGTTTAGGCCAAAGTATGATAGCCTTGATTTTATCCGGATCTGGAGCCACTGTGCCTTCTTCCAAAAGATGGCCTAGGTATGAGACTCTGGTTGTGGCAAACACACATTTTGATTCATTAACAAAGAATTTATGAGTGTCTAATAATTGAAGGATCAAAGTGAGGTGGTGAATGTGTTCTTTCACGGATTTGCTGTAAATGAGAATGTCATAAAAAAAACTAGGACAAAGTGTTGTAGATAGGGCTTGAGTAAATCATTCATGGCTGCCTGAAAGGTAGATGGTGCATTAGCAAGGCCGAAAGACATAATTAAGAACTCGTAATGGTAATCAAAGGTTCTAAGCAGTTTTGTGGCAATCTGTAGGATTAACTCGAATCTGGTGGTAACCTGAACGTAAGTCAAGTTTGGTGAAAACCTTGGCAGTGGTCACTTCATCCAACAATTCATCAATAGTTGGAATAGAAAAACGGTCTTTAACAGTAGTGGCGTTTAGGCCTTTATAATTTGCACAAAAATGCCAGGTGCCATCTTTCTTTTTGATGAGGATAACTGGGGAAGAAAAGGGGCTTGTGCTGGGGCGGATAATGCCTTCGTTGAGCATTTCGAGAATGAGGGAGGTCATGGTGTGCTTGTGAGCATGTGGGTAGCGGTAGGGTTTAATGTTAACTAGGGGAGAGTGTGGAATAAGGGGGATGTGGTGATTGTGGGGTCTGTGCGGAGGTAGTCCATGGGGAGAAGAGAAAACTGAACTATATGTTTGTAAAAGATGGGATATAGCTGAGGGTTTGGATTATCTGTGAGGGCTGGATGGTGATGGCAGTGGGTCAATAGTGAGGAGATGTAGAGAATAAATGATTTGTGGCAAAGATGAGTGAAGGAAGCTTGACTGTGTAGCAGATTTGTGGTATTGTGTAGTGTAATGGGTAACCCATTGTGGGTAAAAGATAGTTGCAGCTTAGAAAAATCAGCCATTAAGGGGCCCAAAGAATGCAACCAGTCCATTCCTAAGACAACATCAGCTCCTTCGATAGGTAAGAGGTAAAAAAAAATGGAAAAGGTGTAGGTATGTATAGAAATGGGAGCATTAGGGCAAAAAGAGGAACACTGAATTTTGTTGCCATTTCCAACCATAACTGAGAAAGGGGTGATAGGAACAGTGCAAAGTTGGAGGTGAAGGGCCAAACGAGGTTGAATAATGTTATGGAACTTCCTGTATCTATGAGAATGGTAACAGGAATATGGCCAATGTAGCCATCAAAGGTAAAAGTGTGGGTTGAGGGAGCTCCACATAAGGCTTGGAAGAAGAGGTGAATGTGTGTAGGTGTGTCTGTGGGTTGGTCGTTGAATGTGGTAGGATAGTCTTCCATAATGTTTTCTTCAGGACAATCGTCACTTAGTAAAAGAAGAAAACGATGGGTGGTGCACTTATGCCCTGGAAAAAAAATTTCATCACAGTTATAACACAAACCAGCGGCTCTACACACTTGGAGTTGGGTTGAGGTGAGTTTTTTGATAGGTATGGAAGGGGTTGCATGGGATGTTGTAGCGGGAGAGGGAGAGGGACGAGGTGAGGGTAATAAATGATTGGATGGTTGGGGGTAAGGTATCGGAAAAACGAAAAGATCATTTAGAATCTTGGATTTTAGATTCTAAAAGCTTGGCTAGGCCCATGGCCTGGGTGATGGAAGTGGGTTGCAAAACTGCTATTTCTCTTCGAATTTTTGGGATTAGGCCAGATAAGAAACAATAAAGGATCATCTTGGGTTGTAAACCCATCACTCTGTTGCAAATTTTCTCAAACCGCTTTTGATATTCCGCAACTGTGGAGGTTTGGCGCAGCTTAAACAACTCAGCCTGATGATTTTCATATGTGGAAGGCCTAAAACGGAGTTCTGGGGCGTGACTAAAAGAAATCCAGTTAGTAAGTTGATGATTTTGGCACATTCATTTAAACCAATTGAGTGCATCACCTCTCATGTAGAAGGCAACCATAATCAAACGAGTATCCCAAGGAATATTATAAAATTGAAAAAATTGGTCAGCTTGGAATAACCAATCTAAAGGGTCAGTGAAGGATAGTTGGATTTTTGGTGGCCGTATAGGAGAAAAAGAAGGGGAAAGAATAGTTGTAGTTGTCGTAGTAGCGTGGGTTGTGTTGTTGGTGGTCCCAACCGGTTGTGGAATAGAAGAGGTGGCATCCATGGAAAATTGGTGGAAAGGAGAAGTAGGGTTCATGGTAGGTGGGAGTGTGGTGGATTGTGAGGACGGGGGGGGACTGGTGATGGTATTAGTGAGGATATCCTGTTTGGTTTCCCAGACAGATTGTCGGGACTCCAAATCTCTTTGAAGAGCCAATTGGTTTGCTTATGTGGTGTGGAGTGCATCTTGAAGGGTGGCTAGTTTGTTAAGGATGGCTTGGAGGGCTTCCTCCATTTCCTTGGTTGATTTGGGAGGCATGTAGGGAGCTCAATGAAAACACCAAATGTTACGTTGTGAAAGGTTGTGAAAGTGTAGGGATCAGAACACAAGGAGAAAAACTATGAAAAGAACTAACTAAGATAAGGATAAAACTATATTATCATTCTCTACCCT